>JACDJB010000587.1_pt1 | contig 36031 bp, 30 predicted proteins | sample 7454121 | NCBI WGS metagenome assembly JACDJB01 (sample SAMN14253290, study PRJNA609438) | sludge metagenome | isolation source: sludge after 25d culture with pyrite | collected 2018-12-20
GCGCTGCTGGCTGATCGGGCGATCGAACTGGTCGTGTTCGACCAGGAACTGTCGGCCATCCAGCAGCGCAATCTGCAGCAGCGCTGGGGTGTTGCCGTCATCGACCGCACCGAGCTGATACTCGAGATCTTCGCGCAGCGTGCGCAAAGCCACGAAGGCAAGCTGCAGGTCGAGCTTGCGCGTCTCGAACATCTGTCGGCCCGCCTGGTGCGCGGCTGGTCGCATCTGGAGCGCCAGCGTGGCGGGATCGGCGTGCGCGGTGGGCCGGGCGAAAAGCAGCTCGAACTCGATCGGCGCATGCTCGGCATCCGCGTCAAGCGCCTGCGCGCGCAACTGGCGCAACTGCGCAAGCAGCGCAAGACCCGCCGACGGGCGCGCGAGCGCAAGCCGGCATTCTCGGTATCGATCGTCGGCTATACCAACGCCGGCAAGTCGACCCTGTTCAACGCGCTGACGGGCGCCGGCGCACTGGCTGCAGATCAGTTGTTCGCCACGCTCGATACCCTGACGCGCCGGCTGCGCCTGCCTTCGGGGATCGAGGTGGTGATCTCCGATACGGTCGGTTTCATCCGCGCCTTGCCGCACAGTCTGGTGGAGGCTTTCACCGCCACGCTCGAAGAGACGGCGCATGCCGATCTGTTGTTGCATGTCGTCGATGCCTGCGCCGAAGACCGGGATGAGCAGATCGCCCAGGTCGAGCGGGTGCTGGCCGAAATCGGGGCCGATCGACAGGACAGCATTCTCGTGTACAACAAGATCGATCGCAGCGGCCAGGCCCCCCGGATCGAACGGGATGCCTGTGGTACGATCGCCCGCGTACTGGTCAGTGCGGTCACGGGCGCCGGGCTTGACGGGCTGCGTGCGGCCATCGACGAGCGGGCGAGCGTGTGGCGCGATGCGCTTCGTGGCGTCAGCGCGGATGCGACCGTTCAGGCCCCGGACGACCGGTTCGCCGGGATGTCCGGAGAGGCAGCCCGGGTCGCTGGTTCGCCTGAAGGTGACTTCTCCGGAAGTGGTTCGCCCGAATCGGGTCGGGCCATGCCCGTGTCGCCTGCGTCCGCCTTGTCCTCGTCCAGCTCACCCGGGTCCGATTCCCCCGTTTCGCCCGATCCGCAAGCATCCGCTGCAGTCCGTGCGGCCTGAACTCTTCCCGATCCATGTGGAATCCACTGCGCACGATATTTTCCCTGAATGACCCTGGCTGGGGGCGTGGCGGTGGTGATTCCCGTCCGCCGCAGCGTCCGGGCAACGACGGTCCTCCCGATCTCGATGAGCTGTGGCGCGATTTCAACCGGCGCCTGAACAACCTGTTCCGTCGCGGTGGCGGTGGTCCCCGTGGCCCTGCCGGCGGCAGTGGTGGCGAGCCGCCATCGATGAAGGGTGCCGGTACCGGAATCGGTCTGCTCATCCTGGTGGCCATCCTGCTCTGGCTGGCCAGTGGTTTCTACATCGTCCAGGAAGGTCAGGCCTCGGTCGTGCTGCGCTTCGGCCAGTTGCAGCAGGTCATCGACCGGGCCGGCTTCACCTGGCGCATGCCGGCACCGATCGAGACCAATGAAATCGTCGACGTGCAGCGTCTGCGTACGGTCGAGGTCGGCTACCGCAACGCGGTACGCAACAAGACGCTGCGCGAATCACTGATGCTCACGCTCGAGCAGAGCATCGTCGACATCCAGTTCACGGTGCAGTACCGCGTCGGCAACGTACGCGATTACCTGTTCAACAACGACCTCGGGCCGGTGCCCGGGGAAATCGTGCGTCAGGCGGCGGAGACGGCAATGCGCGCCACCGTCGGGCGCAACGGAATCGACCAGGTGCTCTACGAGGAAAAGGAGCGGGTGGCACGTGATGCCCGCGAGCAGATCCAGCAGATTCTCGATCGCTACCATGCCGGTATCTCGATCGTCGACCTGACCATCCAGCAGGTGCAGCCGCCCGAGCAGGTGCAGGCCGCCTTCGAGGATGCGAACAAGGCCGCGCAGGACCGCGAGCGCCTGATCAACGAAGGCCGCGCCTACGCCAACGACGTCATTCCGAAGGCGCGAGGCACGGCGGCACGCGTCCAGCAGCAGGCCGAGGGCTATCGCCAGCGCGTCATCGCCACGGCCGAGGGGGACGTAAACCGTTTCGAGCAGGTGCTGACCGAGTACGTGAAAGCGCCGCAGGTGACGCGCGAGCGCCTGTATCTGGACGCGATGGAGGAAGTCTTTGCGAAAACGGGCAAGGTGTACATCGATTCGCGCACCAGCGGCAACCTGCTCTATCTGCCGCTGGACCGGATGCTGTCGGGAGCGGGCGCGGACGGCGCGCGAACCGGCGCCGGCACGGCGCCGGCGGTGACGCCATCCGATCCGGCAGCCGTCGTGCCGCGGGATGACAGTTTGCGCAGTCGCAACCGCGACAGCCGTTGAGGACACCGGACAGCAACGATGCAGAAACTCGTTCCCGCCGTGATCACCCTGCTGATCGCCCTGTTCGTGCTGATGTCGTGCGTCTTCGTGGTCGACCAGCGCCAGTTCGCCGTGGTCTTCACCCTGGGCGAGATTCGCCAGGTGATCGACAAGCCCGGCCTGTACTTCAAGTTGCCGCCGCCGTTCCAGAACGTCAACTATTACGACAAGCGCATCCTGACGATCGACACCTCCGACAGCGATCGCTTCATCACGTCGGAAAAGCTCAACGTGATGATCGATACCTTCGTCAAATGGCGCATCATCGATCCGCCGACCTTCATCCGTTCGGTATCGGGCAGCGAGCAGATTGCCGTCGATCGGGTCAATCGCAGCCTGCGTGATGCGCTGAACAACGAGATTGCGCGCCGCACGGTGTCGGACATGATCTCGAGCGCGCGTGAAGAGGTGGTTGACAAGGTCCGTGCCAAGGTGGACACCGACTCGCGTCAGATCGGTGTCGAGATCGTCGACGTGCGCCTGAAGCGCGTCGGCTTTGCGCCCGAAGTGTCCGAACGGGTCTATGCGCGCATGGAGTCGGAACGCAAGCAGGTCGCCAACGAACGGCGTGCGACCGGATCTGCCGAATCGGAGCGCATCCGTGCCGAGGCCGACCGCGAGCGCGAGGTGATCGTGGCCGAGGCCTACCGCCAGGCGCAGGAACTGCGCGGGGAGGGCGATGCCCGCGCAACACGGCTGTTTGCCGACGCGTGGAAGAAGGACCCGGATTTTGCCGCCTTCTACCGCAGTCTGGATGCCTATCGTGAATCGTTCCGTGATCGCTCGGACATCCTGGTGCTCGACCCATCGTCGGATTTCTTCCGCTTCTTCAAGGCGCCGGGCGCGGCCGTGAAGTGAGCCGTGAGTGGTGAAGACTGGCTGCGCGCGATCGGCCTGGTGCTGATTCTCGAAGGTGCAATGCCTCTGCTCACGCCGGCCAACTGGCGCGAGACGTTCCTGCGCATTGCCCGTCTGCGCGATGGTCAGATCCGGTTCATCGGCTGCGGGGCTGTCCTGGCGGGTCTCGCCATGCTGCTCGTGTGAGCGCGTGCAGTCGGGATCATGAAGGGAACGGTCCGGCGGCGGACGGACGCACTTCAATCCATCGCACCCCGGTGACAGCGCCCGTGACGGGTGATGGAGCCTGCGCTTGCGTCCGCCCTCTGTCCTGTCCGCCGGTGTGGCATCGGAAACCTTGACCGTGCCGTTTGTACCCCGGTTCGCCTGGCACCCGGGTGCTCACGTAAAATGACCGGTTTGGCTGTTGTCCGGGGTGGCTTGCAGGGCTGCCGCGAGAAGACCGGAGTGCGCCCCCGCGGGCGCGCGCCGGCGTTCGTTTCGAGGATCCGTGGGTCATGATGCGCTGGTTGCTGCCCGAGAACATTGCCGATGTCCTGCCCGCCGAGGCGCGCCGGATCGAGGAGTTGCGCCGGCTGTTGCTCGACCTGTATCGCTCGTACGGGTACGAACTCGTGATGCCGCCGCTGATCGAGCATCTCGAGTCGCTGCTCACCGGTTCGGGACGCGATCTCGGCCTGCGTACCTTCCAGCTGGTCGACCAGCTCTCGGGCCGTACGCTCGGCGTGCGCGCCGACATGACGCCGCAGGTCGCGCGGATCGATGCGCACCTGCTCGATCGTGAAGGAGTCGTGCGTCTGTGTTATGCCGGATCGGTGCTGCACACGCGCGCGCAGGGTGTGCTCGCCACGCGCGAGCCGATGCAGATCGGCGTCGAGCTCTATGGCCATTCCGGCATCGAGGCCGAACTCGAATCGATCGACCTGATGGTACGTTCCCTGGTCCTCGCCGGTGTCGGGCGGCTGCGCATCGATCTGTGCCATGTCGGTGTCGTGCAGGGGCTGCTCGATGCGTGCGGACCGCTGGATGCGACCGTCGATCCCGACGAGCTGTACCGCCTGTTGCAGGGCAAGGACATTCCCGGCCTGCAGGAGACGCTGCGTGCTTCGCCCCCGGCGCTGTGCGAAGCCCTGACGACGCTCGTGCGCCTGCATGGTCGGGTCGGCAATGGTTGCGATCCCGAGCGCTCGGCGCTGACGCGCGCGCGCGCAAGCCTGCCCGACGTGCCGGCGGTGCGCGATGCGCTCGACCGGCTCGAACGCCTGTGCATGTCCTCGGTGCTGCGCTACCCCGAACAGGTCGAATGGTCGCTGGATCTTGCCGATCTGCGCGGCTACCGTTACCACAACGGCATCACGTTTGCCGCCTATGTCGAGGGGCTGCCGTATGCCATCGCGCGTGGCGGGCGCTACGATGACGTCGGACGTGCCTTTGGCCGGGCGCGGCCGGCAACCGGATTCTCGATCGAGCTGCGCGCACTCGCCGGACTGCTTGACGATGTCGAGCCGATCTCCGCGATTCGCGCACCGTGGTCCGATGATGCGAAGCTGATCGATGCGATCGAGACGTTGCGCGCCGCCGGCGAGGTCGTCGTCCAGGCACTGCCGGGGCGGGATCCGGGGCCACAGGAATTCATCTGTGATCGCGAACTTGCGCTGCGTGGAAACGAGTGGGTGGTCGGGCCGGCGCCGGGCAGTGATCGGACTCGCGCCGATGAGTGATCAAACTCATGCCCGGGGGTGTACAGGCTCGCGTCTCAGGATGAGCGGACGCGCGTCTGCGGGTGGCCGGGCTCGCGTCCGTGGGTGAACGGACTGATGCCCGACACCGGATGGATGTCGGCATGCGATGACCGGCGTGCGCCGCGAAGAAGGCGCCACCGGTACAACTCTTGAACGAATCAGTACACAGGAATCGGCAGGGAATGGCGAAGAACGTTGTGATCATCGGTACCCAGTGGGGCGACGAGGGCAAGGGCAAGGTCGTCGACTGGCTGACCGATACGGCCCGGGGCGTCGTGCGCTTCCAGGGGGGCCACAATGCCGGACACACGCTGGTCATCGGCGAACGTCGACAGGTGCTGAGGCTGATCCCGTCCGGCATCCTGCGCACGGACATCCATTGCTACATCGGCAGTGGCGTCGTCGTGTCGCCGACAGCGCTGCTGCAGGAAATCGACGAACTCGAGACGGCCGGCGTCCCGGTACGCGGACGTCTGCACCTGAGCGAAGCGGCCACGCTCCTTCTGCCCTGCCACGTCGCGCTTGATCAGGCGCGCGAGCGCCGGCGCGGCGCCGGCGCGATCGGCACGACCGGGCGCGGCATCGGTCCGGCCTATGAAGACCGTGCTGCCCGGCGCGGGCTGAGAGTTGCCGATCTGCTCGACCCCGCGCATTTTCGCGCCCGCCTGGACGAGCTGCTCGAACTGCACAATTTCACGCTGCAGCACTTCCTGCAGGCGCCGCCTCTCGATGTGCAGCAGGTCGCCGACGAGGCGCTGGCGCTGGGCGAGCGCATCGGGCCGATGCTGGCTGACGTGCCGGCCATGCTGGCGGCGGCGATGAAGCGCGGTGAACCGCTGCTCTTCGAGGGCGCGCAGGGCGCCCTGCTCGATATCGATCACGGCACCTATCCCTTCGTCACGAGCAGCAATTGTCTGGCCGGTGCCGCTTCGGCTGGAGCCGGCGTCGGTCCGCAGGCGCTGCATTCGGTGCTGGGCATCGTCAAGGCGTATACGACGCGGGTCGGTGCCGGGCCGTTTCCGACCGAACTGCATGACGAGACCGGACGACATCTGGCCAATGTCGGCAAGGAATTCGGGTCGGTCACGGGGCGTGCACGGCGCTGCGGCTGGTTCGATGCGCCGGCGCTGGCGCGTTCGATCCAGCTGAACGGCGTCAATGGTCTCGTCGTCACCAAGCTCGACGTCCTCGATGGTCTGCCGACCGTCCGATTGTGCACGGCCTATCGACGTGGCGGCGAGACGCTGGACATCCTGCCGTTCGGTGCCGAGGCCGTGGCCGCCTGCGAGCCGGTGTACGAGGACATGCCGGGCTGGAGCGAAAGCACCGTGGGCGTGCGCGAATGGTCGGCACTGCCGGTCAACGCCCGCCGCTACCTGGAGCGGATCGCCGAACTGGCCGGTGTTCCGGTCGATCTCGTTTCCACCGGTCCCGAGCGCGATGAAACCATCGTGCTGCGCCACCCGTTTCACTGAACCCGTGCCGGACGATGCAGGGTTCGTGCGTGCGGGCAGCAGCGGGTGCGGCATGCCGCACTGCAAACGAGTGAGGGGCCCGTCCATCGTGCATGCACGTCGACGGCCGATCCGCCCCCGGAGGGCGGGGTGATGGACGATCTGCATGTTTCCTGGGACGAATACCATCACCTGATCGAGCGCCTGGCGTGCCAGATCGCCGATTCGGGCTGGCGTTTCGATGCGATCGTCGCCGTCGCGCGCGGCGGCCTGCGAGTCGGCGATGTTCTGTCGCGTCTGTTCGAGCGACCGCTCGGTGTCGTGTTCACGAGCTCCTACCGCGAGCACGAGGGGATGCGGCAGGGCGATCTGCACATCGGTCAGAATCTGGCCAGTGCCGGACTCCTGCCCGGGCCGCACTGGCTCGTCGTCGATGATCTTGCCGATTCGGGCGCCACACTGGCACAGCTGATGCCGATCCTGCGCGAGCGCCACCCCTGCGTGCAGATGATGCGCAGTGCGGTGTTATGGTGCAAGCAGGCGTCGATCGCCGATCCCGACTACGCCGTCGAGCGTCTGGCGGGGAATCCCTGGATCCACCAGCCATTCGAGAAATACGATCACCTGCGTGCGCAGGACCTTGCCGGGTGAGGTGGTTCCGATCGGCCGGTGTGGGGACGTCCGGTCAGACCTCGGTCAGGTTGTCGATGGACCTCGACGTGTGCGGGCCAGCGGCGCCTAACCTTCACGATGCTTGCCATGTCCCCTCCCTGTAGCAGATTTGTAGCAAGGGAGAGTGTGCTTCACCAGGTTGCTGCGTACGGTTGCGTACATCATGCAGGCGCCGCAGCAGGCGTAACAACATGATTTCCAGCCGGAAACGTACGAATGCAGGGGAGTGTGTGCCAAACCTGGAAAAGGTTTGTGGTGCCCAGAAGAGGACTCGAACCTCCACAGTGTTGCCACCGCCAGGACCTGAACCTGGTGCGTCTACCAATTCCGCCATCTGGGCGATGCGCCCGGGACGAAAATCCCGGGAGGCGACCGGACGATCCGCGGAGGAACCGTTGGACCAGTCGCGCGTAGAGGCGGGATATTACATCCCGCGCCCGCTTTTGTCGAATCCCGTATCGTGATGGCTCGATGATGACGAAGAAAACCTGGTCGGCCCCGTCGCGGGAAGCCATTCTTGCCTGTCTGCGCACGGCCGGCGTGCCGTTGACAGTGGACGAACTGGCAGCGCATCTGCACGTCGTTCCGGCGCATCTGGGCGATCTGCAGCAGCGTCTGCGGGCGATGGAGCGTGACGGGCAACTGCTGCCGAACCGCAAGGGCGTGCTGCTGCTGGCGAGCAAGCTCGATTTCGTCGCCGGCCGGGTGCAGGGCCATCGGGACGGTTTCGGCTTCCTGATTCCCGACGAGGGCGGACAGGACGTGTTCCTGTCGCCGCGCGAGATGCAGAAAGTGATGCACGGCGACCGCGTCCTGCTCAGACGCACCGGTGTCGATGCACGCGGGCGTCCGGAAGGCCGCATTGTCGAAGTGACGGAGCGTGCCGGCGGGACCGTGGTCGGGCGCTTTGCCAACGAGCGCGGCGTCGATCTGGTCGTGCCCGAGGACCAGCGCATTCGCCACGACATCGTCATTGCCGCCGGCCGGACGGCCGGCGCGCGTCCCGGGCAGGTCGTCTGCGTCGAGATCATCGAGCCGCCGGCCGGGGGTTCGCCGCCGATCGGCCACGTGGTCGAAGTGCTTGGCGCCATCGACGATCCCGGCATGGAAATCGAAATTGCGGTGCGCAAGTTCGACGTGCCGCATGTATTCGGCGAGGCTGCGCTGGCGCTTGCCGCGAAGTTGCCGAAAACGGTGCGCGCGGTGGATCGCAAGGGACGGGTCGATCTGCGCGACGTGCCGCTGGTGACGATCGACGGCGAGGATGCGCGCGACTTCGACGATGCGGTGTATTGTGAACCGATGGTTGGCGAACCAATGGTCGACGAACCGATGGCGGACGCGACCACGACCAATGGCGAAGCGCATCCGCGGACCCGTGCCGACCGGGCGTCCGGCAGCGCATTTCGCCTGCTCGTGGCGATTGCCGACGTGGCGCATTACGTACGGGAAGGCGAGGCGCTCGACGACGCGGCGCTCGAGCGCAGCACGTCGGTCTATTTTCCGCGCCGGGTCATTCCGATGCTGCCCGAGCGGCTCTCCAATGACCTGTGTTCGCTCAATCCGGATGTCGACCGGCTCGCGCTGGTATGCGACATGGTGATCGCGGCCGACGGCACGATCCGCGCCTATCAGTTCTACGAGGCCGTCATCCGTTCGGCCGCGCGCCTGACCTACGACGAAGTGTGGGCAATGCTGTCCGGCGTGGATCACGCTGATGTACCCGCCGCGCATGCGGAACTGGCGCCGCATCTGGAGCATCTGTATCGCCTCTACCAGACGTTGGCAGGCGCCCGGCAGGCGCGTGGTGCCATCGATTTCGAGACCGTCGAGACGAAGATCGTCTGCGATGCGGACGGGCGGATCGAACGCATCGTGCCGACACAGCGCAATGACGCGCACAAGCTGATCGAGGAGTGCATGCTGGCGGCCAACGTCTGCGCGGCCGACTGGATGCGGCGCAGCGGTCATCCCGGCCTGTTTCGCGTGCACGATGCGCCGACCGCGGACAAGCTCGCGAAACTGCGCGAGTTTCTGCGCAGCTTCGGCCTGTCTCTGGGCGGCGGAGAGGCACCGGGGTCGGCCGATTTTGCGGCGCTGATCGAGCGCATTCGTTCGCGCCCGGATGCCATGCTGCTGCAGACGATGATGTTGCGCTCGATGCAGCAGGCACAGTATTCGCCGGACAACGTCGGCCATTTCGGTCTCGCCTACGAAGGCTATGCACACTTCACCTCGCCGATCCGGCGCTACCCGGATCTGCTCGTTCATCGCGTGATCAAGGCCCTGCTGCATGGCGGGCACTATCGTCCCGATCCCGATCCGCATCGTCTGCGCGAGGTGATGCGCGCACGTCCGCCAGGCCTCGACGAGGATCTCAGCGAGCCGCAGATCGACGATGAGGGCGCCGCAATGGGGCTGGTCTTCGACGAACGCCGTCGTGACAGCAGGCCGGCAAGTGGCGCACGTCGCCTGTCTGCCCGGAATCTCGCGACCGGAGGCGCTGCCGCACATTCGTCGGCGGCTGCAGCGGATCGCCGCGAACATCAGACCTGGCGCTGGCTCGGCACCCTGTGTTCGATGCACGAGCGACGCGCCGACGAGGCCGCGCGCGACGTGACCGCGTGGCTGAAGTGCGTCTGGATACGCGAGCGCATCGGCGAGACGTTTGCCGGGCATGTCACCGGCGTGGCACCGTTCGGTGTTTTCGTCACCCTCGATGAACTGCACGTCGAGGGACTGGTCCATGTCTCCGAACTCGGCAGCGAGTATTTCCGCTACCACGAGACGGCGCATGAACTGCGCGGCGAGCGCAGCGGCCGGCGCCTGCGCCTGACCGACCGGATCGAGGTACAGGTGGCACGAGTGGATCTCGATGCGCGGCGCATCGATTTTCGTCCGCTCGAGGGCGGCGGATCGCGGGTTGCCGAGCCGGGGCCGGCCGATCCGCGGAAAGACGCGTCGGCGACCGTGCAAGCCACCGCCGCGTCAGGACGCAGCGCGGGCGGCCCGGGCGCTGGCGAAGAAAACGGCGGGCCAGCGAAGAGGGTGAAGCGTACGGGCCGTTCGTCGGGCAGTGCGGGTGCGGACCGAAGCAGTGCCGGGCGTACCGGCAAGAGTGCCGGCAGGAATGCGGCGGGGAAGGGGCGGACCGGCTTGCGCCGGCGTCATTGAGACAGATTCATGTTGCTTTACGGTTTTCACTCGATTCTGGCGCGGCTGCGGCATGCGCCCGACAGCATCCGCGAACTGTATGTCGACGGCGAGCGCGGTGATGCGCGGATGCGGGAACTTCTGCGCAGCGCCGAGAACGCCGGCGTCGCGGTACATTTCGTCGACAGCCGTCGCCTCGAACGTCTGTGTCCACGCAAGCGTCATCAGGGAGCCGTTGCCTTCGCCGACGACGCTCTCCCGCAGATCCGCCTGGACGAACTGCTCGGCCAGCCGCGTGATGATGGACGGCCGCTGCTGCTGCTGGTGCTCGACGGTGTGACCGATCCCCGCAATCTCGGCGCCTGCCTGCGCGTGGCCGATGGCGCCGGGGCAGCGGCGGTGATTGCGGCGAAGGACCATGCCTGCGGGCTGACCGACATCGCGATCCAGACGGCCAGCGGTGCGGCGGAGAGTGTGCCCTATCTGATGGTGACCAATCTGGCGCGCGCGCTCGACGAGATTCGCGACCACGACATCCGGATCATCGGCAGTGATGAACGCGCCGGCGACGAACTGTATGCGCACGATCTGTCCGGACCGATCGCCTGGGTGCTGGGGGCGGAAGGGCGGGGCATGCGCCGCCTGACCCGCGAGCGTTGCGATGTGCTGGCGCGGGTGCCGATGCTGGGCCAGGTGGCCAGCCTGAACGTCTCGGTAACCGCCGGAATCGTGCTGTACGAGACCGTACGCCAGCGCGGCAGGGCGGCTGCCTGAGTAACGTGTGAAGCGCTCGTCTGCATGCGTCCTGCCGTTTCGGGCGCGGCCGGGTGCCGGACGACACGCCCCGGGCGCATTCCGGGTGCGTTGTGCCTCGATCGGCGCCGGCGTCGACGCTGTTGCTGCCGGAACGTCCATGGTGCCAGCGGATCGCGCTGTTGCCACAGACCGGTGCGGCTGGCCCGGGCGGCGGCCTGGGCAGCAGCGTAGTCGCTGCGTTCGGCCGGTTCGAGATCGCCGTCGTAGCGGCTGAAGTGCCAGGCAAGCCCGTCGGCCACCAGTTGCAGGCCGACGTCGGCACCGTCGATGAAGACGAAAGCGACCAGGCGACCGTAGACATCGGTCTTGACGACCGACAGGCGGACGCGCCGTCGGTCGATGGCCTTCTGCAGTGCGCGCCGCGATACGCCGGCCCAGGGTTGACTGCGTTCGGGAGCGTCGATGCCGGCCAGGCGCACCCCGATGATCCGGCCGTCACTGGCGCGCATGCGAAATGAATCACCGTCGTAGACGTGCATGACGGTTCCTGTCAGCCAGGAGCGTGCCGGACGCGTCTCGCGCGCTGCAACCGTTGACGACAACAGGCCGAGCAGCAGGACGACGAGCACGCAGGCCAGGGCGACAGCGGAGAAACCGTTGCCGGGAGCACGGCGAAAGCCCGTCGATGCTCGTCGTGTTCGAGCCGGCAGTCGCACTGGTACCGCGACCCGCGCTCGCGTATCGCCGCGGAGCGTCATGGGTCGGCAGAATGGATCAGCGGAAGACGAGTACCGGGATCGTCGAGTGCGTCAGCACCTTGTTCGTTTCGCTGCCCAGCACGAGTGCGCTGAGTCCGCGACGGCCGTGCGAGGCCATGAAGATCAGGTCGCAGCCGCGCTCGCGCGCGGTGTCGATGATGGCACGCCAGGGCTGCGTGTGTCGCACCGAGAGCGTTTCGCATTCGACTCCGGCATCTGCGGCCAGTCGGGCAGCGGTATCGAGAATGATCCGCGCCGATTCTTCGGTGGCCTTGGTGAATTCAGTGAAGGACGCCTGACCGGCAGCCGGGAACTCGGCGAACGCCGGCGGAATGTATTCAGGCATCACGTGCAGGATGGTGATGCGGGCTGCGCCTTCGCGTGCGAAAGCAACGGCTCGCTCGACAGCATTGTTCGACAGCTCCGATCCGTCGGTGGGAACGAGCAGATGCTTGTACATGGCTGGGTTTCCGTTCGGGTACGTGTGTCCGTAATGCTAGTACAACTGCCTGGCCGACGGGGTGGCGTGACGCGTGCAGGGTACAGCCGGGATGAACGCCCGGAAAGCGGAAGGCAGCGGTACCGGCAAGGCGGCTGTTACAAACTGTTACGTGCTGTATCCGCGCTGCCATCGTCGTGGCGTCCCGGGCCGCTACATTGGGCTGCAACCGGGCACAGGGCCCGATTGCAGGAGGCAAGTCATGTCGTTGTCGCACTTCGCTGAACTTCCGATCCGTCCCGGTCACCCTTCGCATATCGGGTTTGTGCCGGCAGCGCGGGCGGTACGGAATGCTTCACTGTCTGCGGGTGCAGTCGATTCGCCCCGCCGCGGCATCGGCTTCGAGTCCCTGCTTGCACGCACGTCGGCCGTGCGTCGTCGGCTGCGGCGCGGCGAGTATCTGTATCGGGCCGGCGATCCGTTCTGCAGCCTGTTCACCATCCGTGCCGGTTCGTTCAAATCGGTGCTGCTGACCGAGGACGGGCGCGAGCAGGTCACCGGGTTTCATCTCGGTGGTGACGTGCTCGGGCTGGACGGCATCGGACTGGACGTGCATGCCGGCGATGTCGTCGCGCTGGAAGACAGCGAGGTGGCGGAGATTCCGTACGCCGGGCTGGACCTGCTCGCTGCCGAGGAGCCCTCGGTTCAGCAGGAACTGTTCCGGCTGCTGTCGCTTGAAATCCAGCGCGAGCGCGCGTTGATGCTGCTGCTGGGTTCGATGCGGGCCGAAGAGAGACTGGCTTCGTTTCTGATCGATCTTTCCCAGCGCATGGCTGCGCGCGGCTTTTCGGCCAGCAGTTTCCTGCTGCGCATGACGCGCGAAGAAATCGGCAGCATGCTCGGCCTCAAACTGGAAACCGTCAGCCGGATCCTGTCACGCTTCCAGGCCGAAGGGCTGATTTCCGTGCGCAACCGCGAAATCGAGATCCTTTCAATGTCGGCACTGCGTGCCGTGATCGGCCGCCTCGAGGCACGCCGGCAGCCCGCCTGAGCCACGTACCAGTACCATCCGGGGTATCGTCGGGAGCGGCCATCCGGGAAAGATCCGGCGGGACGCCCCGGACCGGATGAATCAGGATCCGTGCGGATCCGGGCCGTTAGCGCGATCCGGCGGCTGGTTTTCGTCATTCTCCGGAACGCTATCCGATGGCGGCCTGTCAAGCACTCTGCGCAGGATGCTTGCCAGTTGATCGATCCGGTACGGCTTGGCCAGCAGCGGGGCATCGATGCCACGTCCGGGAGCGTCGGGCGTATCGATCACGCCGCGCGGATAGCCGGAGGTGTAGATCACGCGCAGCCCGGGGCGTCGGCGCCGGGCTTCGCGCGCCAGTGCCGGTCCGTCCAGTTCGCCGCGAATGACCACATCGGTGAAGAGCAGGTCGATCGGCTGGTCAGTGTCGATGCACGCGAGTGCGCGGGTTGCGTCGCCTGACTGCAGGACGCGATATCCGAGCCGGCGCAGGAAGGCCGCAGCGACCGAACGCACGTCATCATCGTCTTCGACGACCAGGATCGTCTCGTTGCCGCCGGTGAAGCCTGGCCGCGCCGACGTTGGCCGTTCGGCTGCTTCACCACTGCTGTCGACCGGCAGATAGAGCCGGATCGAGGTGCCGGCACCCGGCGTGCTGTCGACTTCGATATGGCCGCCGGACTGCTTGATGAACCCGTACACCAGACTCAGGCCGAGGCCGCTGCCCTTGCCGCTCTCCTTGGTCGTGAAGAATGGCTCGAAAGCGCGCGCAAGAATGTCGGGCGCCATGCCGGCGCCGGTGTCGGCCACGGTGATGCAGACGTATTGTCCGGCCGCCGGGTCGATTTCGCGCCGGGTCGTGATTCCGGTCGCGTCGGCGTGCGTGCCGGCCAGCGTCAGGCGCCCGCCATCGGGCATGGCGTCGCGCGCATTGACGGCCAGGTTGAGCAAAGCCGTATCGAGCATGCCGGGGTCGGCGTGGGCAGCAGGCAGATCGTCCTCGACCTCCAGGCGCACATCGATTTTTGCGCCCAGCGTGCGGCGCAGGATGTCGACCAGCGATTCGAGCAGCTGCGCCGTATCGATGGCGCGCGGCTGCAGCGCCTGGCGGCGCGAGAACGCGAGCAGCTTGCGCGTCAGGTCCGCGCCCCGGCCGGTGGCACGCAAGGCTGCCCTGGCCAGACGCGCGGCCAGCGCATTGTCGGCGACGTGTTCCTCGAGCATCTGCAGGTTGCCCGAGACGACCGTGAGCAGGTTGTTGAAATCGTGTGCGACGCCGCCCGTCAGCTGTCCCAGGGCTTCGAGGCGCTGAGACTGGAACAGGCGTACTTCGGCTGCCTCGCGTTGCACGGCGGCGCCAACAATATTGGCCAGCGCCTGCACGAAGTTTCCATCGTCGCGCGAGAAACTGTGCACGGCGCGCGATCCCGCCAGCAGCAGCCCGAGGATCTGGTCGTCCTCGCCGGGAATCGCGCACACAAGCGCATGCAGCGCAATTCCGTCGCGGCCCTGTTCGAGCAGGACCGGGTGCTCGAGCAGATGGGCACTGTCGGCGGTGGCCAGAAGCTGCAGCCGCGCGTGCAGACGCTGCAATTCGGGATCGGTGCTCGATCGCGACAGATCGGGGAGTGCCCGTTGCCAGGCGGCGGGCTCGCCGCCGGGCAGGGCGGGGAGATCGAAGCCGATCTGCGCCGCGATGCGCAAACGGGTGGCGGCTGCGTCGAGCCGTGCGCACACGGCCACGTCGATGCCCAGGTGTTCGGTGATCAGGGCGCAGGCCCGATGCTGGATGGCGATGAAGTCGGCCGTGCCCAGGGCCAGCCGTCCGAAGTCGGCAATTGCCGTGGCCTGACGCGCACGTATCTTCAGGTTCTTCGCCTGGAGTTCGCGATCGACGTTGCGCACGTGGGCACAGGTCCAGACGCGATCGCCGACGCTCAACGGGTTCAGGCTGATCTCGACGGCGAATTCATGGCCGTCACGGTGGCGCGCCGTCAGCGCCGCCTGCGACCCCATCGGCCGCGCGCGCGGCGCGGCATGAAAACGCTCCCGGTGCTGCACATGCGGTTCGCGGAAACGCTGCGGCATCAGCACCTCGATCGACTGTCCGGTGAGTTCCTCCGGTGCATAGCCGAACAGTTCCTGGCTGCGCGCGTTGGCAATCCGGATGACCCCGTTCGGGTCGACGAGCAGCATCGCATTGGACGCCGTATCGAACAGCTTTCGGTAGAGTTGCGGATCGTCGACGATTGCCGTGGCCGCCGCCGACACCGGGTCAGCGCGATCGGTCATGGATGTTCGGGCAGGGTGCGACGCGTGCCGCAAACAGATAGCCGACACCGCGGATCGACTTGATCAGCTGTGGATCGCCCGGGTCGATCTCGATCTTGCGCCGCAACCTTCCGACCTGTACGTCAATGGCCCGATCGTATGGGCCGGCCTCGCGGCGGTACAGCAGATCCATCAATTCGTCGCGCGTCAATGCGCGGTTCGGCTGCCGCACGAAGGTCGCCAGCAGATCGAATTCACCGGTGGTCAGCGCAGCATCGGTGCCGTCCGGACGCACCACCGAGCGGGCACCGAAGTCGATGCGCCAGCCATCGAATTCGAGGCACTCGACATCCTCTTCGACTCCGTCCGCCGTGTCCTGCGCTGACGGACTCTCGCGCGAAATCCGGCGCAGCACGCTGCGCACACGGGCGAGCAGTTCGCGCAGGTCGAACGGTTTGGCGATATAGTCGTCCGCACCCAGTTCGAGGCCGAGGATACGGTCGACGGCCGCATCGCGGCCCGTCACGATGATGATCCCGGGTACTTCGTCACGGGCCCGCAGTTCGCGTGCCAGCACCAGCCCGTCTTCGTTGGGCAGGCCCAGATCGAGCAGCACGAGATCGACGGCATGCTGTGCCAGGTGCTCGCGCATGTGTCTGCCGTCGGGAACTCCGTCGATCTGGAAGCCGTGCCTGCCGAGGTAGGTCAGCAGCAGTTCGCGGATGTCTTCATCATCGTCGACGACCAGGATCCGGCGGTTCATCGTGGTGCAGGCCTCAGCCGCATTCCCCCTGGTGTCCGCAGGCGGTGCAGAACATGCAGCCATCACGCCGGATATAGGCATGTGCGCCGCAGGCCGGACAGGCCTGGCCGGCGATCAGCGGGCTGCCGGTACTGTTGTCGCGGCGCTCCTGATCGGGCAGCGCCAACGCGCCCGCGCCGCCGATCGCGCGGCCTTCCGAATCGAGCAGGCCGAGCACCTTGAAGCGGTGCAGCAGCAGTGCCGCGATGTAGGCAACCGTGCTCGGCCATACCTGCTGGCGCGTCTCGCCCGGCACCTGGGCCCAGAACGAGCCGTTGAGTTCGCCGAAATTGAGCAGCTTGCGCAGCTTCAGGCCGATCCAGTTCACGTCGATCAGGTGCATGTCGATCGACAGCAGCCGGGTCAGGCCGTCGAGCGCGCGCGGATAGTCGCCAGCCAGCCAGATCGAATAGGGCCGGCGCGTGCCGTCGGGCAGCTGCAGTTCCTTGACGCCGATGACGAAGTCGTCGCCGGTGGCGGCATTGGCCACGTCCGCCGTCCATGACAGCGTGCCCAGCGGACCCGATTTCGGCTCCTTGCGGAACATCATCGCGTCGACCATCGGCGAGGGCTGTTCGTCGAGTACGTCGAACATCCCCAGTTCCTCGCAGCGATAGCGCACGATCTCGGCAAAACCGGCGACCAGGCCCGGCGTCCAGCGCACCTCGCCGTCGGGCGGGAAGGGCATCTGCAGCGGCTGCTCGTCACGCGTGCGGGCGAGCGCATCGAGTTTCATCTTCAGCCAGGCGCTGTCATTGGAACGCATGTCCATCGACAGCGCCTTGGCGATCGCGCCCAGTCCGCGCGGCTGCTCGTTGCCGTTGACCCAGGTCTCGAACGGCACGATCCGTCCGGTGCTGCCGTCGGCCTGCGGCCCGGTTTCTCCGGTCTGGCCGATGAAGATGCAGAACGACGCGCGCTTGTCCAGCGGCTCGACCATGTACGAAAAGGCGAGGTTGCCGCCGGGCAGCTTCGGCCGGCTCGGCCAGCGCAGCGACGACAGTGCCGGCTGCGGCACGCGCTCGATGCGCAGGCGCCGGTCCGACGCTTCGGGCGCCACCTGCAGATCCTGTGGTTGCTGCGCGTCGACCGATGGCGCCACGCTCAGCACCGAGCCGATCACGCTGTTCGGCCGGTAGGTGGTGATGCCTTTCAGGCCGGCACGCCAGGCCTCGAAATACAGTGTCTTGAATTCTTCGTACGGATAGTCTTCGGCAACATTGACCGTCTTGCTGATCGCCGAATCGATGTAGGGCTGCACGGCCGCGCTCATGCGCATGTGGTCGAGCGCCGCGATCTGCATCGCCGAGACGAAGTAGTCGGGCAGCTCCTGCGTCTCGTGCCCGAGATGACGCCACATCCGGTAGGCGAAATCCTCGACCACGTATTCCTGGCGCGAGCCGTCGGGCATGCGTTTGCGCCGGGTGTAGGTCCATGAGAACGCGGGCTCGATGCCGCCCGAGGCGTTGCCGGCAAAGGCGATCGAGATCGTTCCGGTCGGCGCGATCGACAGCAGGTGTGAATTGCGGATGCCGTGTTCGCGGATGCGTGCCTTGAGTGCCTCGGGCAGGCGCGACGCGGCATGCGGCGGTGCCAGCCACTGGTCCGCATCGAACAGCGGGAAGGCACCACGCTCGATCGCCAGCTCTACCGATGCCTCATAGGCGACGTCGCGCATCGACTGCGCGATGTGCGCGGCGAAACCGCGCGCCTCATCCGTGTCGTAGCGCAGCTTGAGCATCGTCAGCGCATTGCCCAGCCCGGTGAACCCCAGGCCGATGCGGCGCTTGGCCTGCGCCTCGCGCTCCTGCGCCTCGAGCGGCCACAACGTCAGATCGAGCACGTTGTCCAGCGCGCGCACCGCGATCGCGACCGTGCGGCGGAAGCGCTCGAAGTCGAATACCGGTTTCTTGCCGAACGGATCGACCACGAAGCGGGTCAGATTCAGGCTGCCCAGGTCGCAGCAGCCGTACGGCGGCAGGAATTGCTCGCCGCACGGATTGCTGGCATCGATGTGCTCGCAGTACGACAGGTTGTTGTCGCGGTTGACGTGATCGATGAAGATCACGCCGGGCTCGGCATGATCGTAGGTCGAGGCCATGATCTGGTCCCACAGTTCGCGTGCCGCGATCCGTCGGTAGACCCATTTGCCCTCGCTGTTGCGCCCGAGATCGTTTTCCTCGAACGGCCGTGCGGTGTGCACGAGATCGAATTCGCCACCGGTCTCGACCGCCCGCATGAACAGGTCGGTGACCGCCACCGACATGTTGAAGTTGGACAGTGCGCCGTCGTTCTTCGCATGAATGAACTCTTCGATGTCCGGATGATCGACGCGCATCACGCCCATCTGTGCGCCGCGCCGCGCGCCGGCCGACTCCAGGGTCTCGCAGGACTTGTCGAAGACGCGCATGTACGACACCGGGCCCGAGGCGCGCGAGTGCGTGCCCTTGACAAGAGCGCCGCGCGGGCGGATTGCCGAAAAATCATAGCCGACGCCGCCACCGCGACGCATGGTCTCGGCCGCCTCCTGCAGTGCAGCATAGATGCCCGGTGTGCCGGCTGCGTCATACCCCCAGACCGCGTCGCCGATCGGCTGCACGAAACAGTTGATCAGGGTGGCGCGGATGTCGGTGCCGGCGGCCGAATTGATTCGTCCGGCCGGCACGAAGCCGTGCTCCATGGCCCAGAGAAATTCGCCTTCCCAGTGCTCGCGCAGTGCCTCGGTCTCGATCGAGGCCAGCGCACGCGCGACACGACGGCGGACGTCATGCGCCGTCGATTCATCGCCCTTCGCGTATTTCTCGCGCAGGACGTCGAGCGTTACTTCCTGCTCGGGCAGGGCGGCCAGGATGTCTTCGATTTTCATGCGCTGGGTTCTCGGTTCTTGCGGTACTCCACCGTCAGGCAAGGGGACGGGGGGGAGTGGAAAGTGATCCGGTGAGCCCGGAAAACAAGTGAATGACGGATGAAAAAAGAACGAAACGCCGTCGTGTGCGTGCAGGGGAGAGGGAGCGAAAGACGGCTTTTCCCGCCCGGCACCGGAGCGGGCGGAAGCGACGCATTCCACCCGCTGGGACCGTTCGCGCCGGGGCGGCCCATTTTACCCTCATGGGCTTTTCTGGCAACGACCGAACGGGCGGAAAACGGATTTCCGGTCCCGACGGATCGATACTTTTTTGCCTGGCTGCCGGGCCGGATGCCGGGGGGCCGATGCCGGCTGGCGCAATCGAGACTGCCCGGATTTGCCGGCATTCGTTTCGCCGGAGCCTGCCTCGCGCCTTTACGGCGTCTCACATCGGGCCATCCGCACGGCCGCCACCGGTTCCTCGATCCGCGCCAGTGCCCGCAGGGTGTGACATTCACCGTCGACGCACAACTGCCAGGGTGCGGTCCAGGGTGACACGCTCAGGGTCAGCTCCGGGTGCGGCCCGGCCGCCGGTGCATAGTGCCAGACGCCGTTGCGCAACCGGGCGCCGTCCGGTGGCTCCATGCCGGCGCCGCTGCCCTCGATCCTGGCTTCGACGAGCACCAGACCGGCTGGCGTGACCTGCCAGTCTTCTTCCCAACCGGTTTTCTCGATCGAATGCGTCCAGGCGAGCGTGAATGCCAGTGCCGGCACGAAAGCGCGCAGCATTCCTCCGGCGAACAGGCAGACGCCGATCGGCACGGGTTCAGGCGAACCCGGTCGCCGGTGGCCCGGCCGGCCGGCTGCGCCGGAAATGCACGACCAGCAAGGCCAGCGCCAGCGCGAAGCCGGCCTGATCACTGATCGGCACGGCGGCAATGAGCAGCATCGCGGCAACGGCGCCCAGCACGCGCTCCCACCACAGCAGGCCGATGCGCAGATAGCCGATGCTGGCCGCGCCCCACACGCAGATGGCGAGCACCGCCTTGACCACCATGTAGGCGGTGTCGGCCAGGTTGCCGCCCTGCATCATCAGGGCCGGATCGTAGACGGCCATGAACGGCACGACGAAGCCGGCAATGGCGATGCGCATCGCCTGCACGCCGATCGCCAGTCCCGAGGCGCGCGCGATCGGCGAGGCGGCAAAGGCCGCCAGCGCCACCGGCGGCGTGAGGTCGGCCATGATACCGAAATAGAAGACAAACATGTGCGAGACGATCAGCGGCACACCCATCTCGAGCAGGGCCGGGGCCGCCAGCGAACTCGTGATGATGTAGTTCGGGATCGTCGGGATGCCCATGCCGAGAACGAGGCAGGTGAGCATCGTCAGGATGAGCGAAAGCAGCAGGCTGTGCTCGCCCAGCCGGATGATGTAGCCGCCGAACGTCGTGGCGGCGCCGGTGAGCGTCATGACGCCGATGATGACGCCGACCAGCGCACAGGCGACGCCGACCGACAGCGCATTCTTCGCGCCTTCGGCCATGCCGTCGATGGCCTGGCGCAGGACCGCCCGGCCACCGTGGATGACCAGGTTGATCGCGACCAGCGCGGCGATGATCGCGAACACGGCGCTGATGCCGTATTTGAGAAAACTGGACGACAGCAGGCCGAGCCCGATCCAGAACACCGAGCGCAGCACGATGTTGGGCACGCGCAGGGCGATCGACATGCCGAAAATGAGGATGACCGTGGCCGCCAGTCCGACCGTGCCCGAGAACAGTGGCGTATAGCCGGCAAACAGCAGCCAGACGAGTGCCGCCAGCGGCAGGATCAGGTACCAGTGCTTGCGCAGCGCCGCCCAGGCGTCCGGACATTCCTCCTTGGGCAGGCCGAGCAGGTTCAGCCGGCCGGCTTCGAGGTGCACCATCCAGAAAGCCGTGCCGAAATAGAGGAAGGCCGGAATCAGCGCCGCCTTGACAATCTCGACGTAGGGCACACCGATCGTTTCGGCCATGATGAAGGCGACCGCGCCCATCACCGGCGGCATGATCTGCCCGCCCATGCTCGACGTCGCTTCGACGCCGCCGGCAAAGGCGGCACGGTAGCCGAAGCGCTTCATCAGCGGAATCGTGAATTGTCCGGTCGTCACGACGTTGGCCACGCCCGAGCCGTTGATCGTGCCCATCAGCCCGGAGGCCACGACCGACACCTTGCCGGGCCCGCCGCGGGTGTGACCGACGGTGCCCATCGAAAAGTCGGTGAACAGGCGGATCATCCCGGCCTGTTCGAGAAAGGTGCCGAACAGGATGAACAGGAAAATGTACGTCGACGAGACGTAGGTCGGAATGCCATAGACGCCCTCGGTGCCGAAGGCCATCTGGTTGATGACCTGGTCGAGGCCGAAGCCGCGGTGGGCGAACGCACCCGGCAAGTACTGTCCCCAGAGCGCGTACGTGAGAAAGAGGGCGCAGATCAGCGGCAGGGCGATGCCCATGATGCGCCGGGTCGCCTCGAAGACCAGTACCAGCGTGGCGATGCCTACGACGATATCGAGCTGCGTCAGCTCGCCCGAGCGCAGGATCAGCTCTTCTTCGAAGATCCAGTGATAGAAGCCGAGTGCAAACCCGACGATGCCGAGCAGCCAGCCCAGCGCCTTGACACGATCGTGGCGCTTTCCGAGTCCGGACAGCATCACGAAGGTGAGCAACATCAGGAAGCCGACGTGCAGCGAGCGCATCACCATGCTCGACAGTGGCGCGAAGGCGGCGGTGTAGACCTGATAGGCGGAAAACGCCACGCCGATCCAGTAGATCGCGCGGCGTTCCCCGGGACCGGCGCTCTCCGGGATGTGGAGATCGCCGATCGAGTCGCCCTGCGCGGCGGGCAGTGCTCCGGCCGCGCCGGGTTCAGCCATGCCCGTGCCCGTTCAAGGTGAAGTGCATGGCAGCGTGGTGCCCGTATGCATCCCGGTCACGGATTACTTCAGGACGCCTTTTTCCCGATAGTATTTTTCGGCACCCGGGTGCAGGGGAACAGGCATGCCGAGCACTGCCTTGTCAATGGAAATCTGTTTGGCCGCGGCGTGTGCCGACACCATCTGTCCGAGGTTCTCGAACAGTTCCTTCGTCATCTTGTAGGCGATGTCGTCGGAGACGCCTTCGTGCGAGACGAGGAAGTTGTTGATGGCCACGGCCGGGACGTCCGCACTCTGGCCTTCGTAGGTCCCCGCCGGGATGGTCGCTGCCTGGTAGGCCGGGTCACCCACCCTGGCCACGACTTCGGCGGGAATCGGCACGACGACGATCTTCACCGAACTGGCCAGATCGCGGATCGACGCGACCCCCAGGCCGGCCGATTGCAGCGTCGCGTCGAGCTGGCGGTTTTTCATCAACTCGACCGATTCGCCAAACGGCAGGTATTCGACCTTGCCGAAATCGTCATAGCTCATGCCGGCGCCGCGAAAGATTGCGCGTGCGTTCAGCTCGGTACCCGATTTCGGTGCTCCAACCGAGATGCGCTTGCCTTTCAGGTCGGCCAGCGTGCGCACGCCCGAATCGGCCAGCGCAACGATCTGCACATAGTTCGGATAGATCGCGGCGATCGCGCGCAGCTTCGCCAGCGGTTGCCGGAAGCCGACCTCCTCGACGCCTTTCCAGGCATCCGACAGCGAGTCACCGAGCGTGAAGGCAATCTCGCCGCGACCGGCCTGCAGCAGGTTGAGGTTCTCCACGGACGCCTTGGTCGCCTGGACCGACGATTTGGCTTCCGGGATGGTCTTCGCGTAGATCTGCGAGAGCGCCACACCCAGCGGGTAGTAGACCCCGCTGGTGCCACCGGTCAGGACGGTGATGAACTGTTGCTGGGCAAGGACGGTGCCGGTGGCGCCGAACGTCAATGCACAGGCGGCAGCAAGAATTCCGAATAGACGTCGCATGCTTCGTTCCCGGATGGAGGTGAGTCGGTGCAGTGCCTGCACTGCACCGGAAACAGACCGGCGACCATCGGAAGAGACAGAATGTGCGGCGGAATCCGCAGCGATGGTGCCGGTCAACTGGCCGGAAGATAACGCACGGACAGCACGCCGTCTATTTTTTTGATTGCACCGATAGCTTCGGCCGATATCGCACTGTCGACGTCGACAATCGTGTATGCCATGCCGCCGCGTGATTTGTTCAGCATGTTGTTGATGTTCAGATCGGCATGGGCCATCGCCGTGGAGATCTGCCCGAGCATGTTCGGCACGTTGGCATTGGCGATGACGATCCGGTAGGCCGACTCGCGCGGCGCGAAGGTGTCCGGAAAATTGACGGCGTTGCGCACGTTGCCGTTTTCCAGGTAGTCACGCAACTGGTCGGCGACCATGCGTGCGCAGTTCTCCTCGGCCTCGCCGGTCGACGCCCCGAGGTGCGGCAGCGCGATGGCGCGTTCGTGCGCGTCGACCGCCTTGCCGGGGAAGTCGCAGACGTAGCGCAACAGCCGGCCGGCATCGAGCGCGGCCAGCACGGCAGCTTCGTCGACCACGCCTTCGCGCGAGAAGTTGAGCAGAACCGAACCTTCGCGGGCGTTTTGCAGGACGTCGGCGCTGATCAGTCCGCGTGTCGCATCGACCAGCGGGACGTGCAGTGTGACGAAGCGCGCCGCGCGCAGCGCTTCGCCGACGGAATAGGCCTTGCGCACCTGCGCCGGCAGGCTCCAGGCGGCATCAACGGTGATCTCCGGGTCGTAGCCGATCACGTCCATGCCGAGCCGGATGGCGGCGTCGGCCACCAGGCAGCCGATACGTCCCAGACCGATGATGGCGAGCGTCTGCCCGGCCAGCTCGAAGCCGGAGAACTGTTTCTTGTTCTGTTCGACGAGCTTGCCGATGTCGGGGCAGTCTGCTTCGATCGACCGCACGAAGCGCAGCGCTTCGGGCAGGTTGCGCGCGGCCAGCAGCATGCCGGCCAGCACCAGTTCCTTCACCGCGTTGGCGTTGGCGCCGGGCGCATTGAACACGGGCACACCGCGCGCGCTCATCTGTGCCACCGGGATGTTGTTGGTGCCGGCACCGGCGCGGGCAATCGCCCGGACCGTAGCCGGAATCGGCGTCGAATGCAGGTCGGCCGAGCGCAGCAGGATGGCGTGCGGCTCGGCGACTGCGCTGCCCACCTGGTAGGCCGGTGCCGGCAGGCGCGCCAGTCCGCTTTCGGCGATCTGGTTCAGGACCAGGATGCGGAAGGCCTCGGGGAAGGCATCGGGCAGGGCTGCAGACATCGTGCTCATCGTCTCAACCATGTTCCTTCTCGAATTCGCGCATCCAGTCGACCAGTGCGCGTACCCCCTCGATCGGCATTGCGTTGTAGATCGATGCACGCATGCCGCCGACCGAGCGGTGTCCCTTCAGTTGCAGCAGTCCGCGCTCCTTCGCCCCTTTCAGGAACGGCTCGTCGAGCGCGGCCTCGGGCAGGCGAAACGGCACGTTCATGCGCGAGCGGTCGGCCGGTTCCACCGGATTGGTATAGAACGGCGTCGAATCGAGGTAGTCGTACAGCAGCGCGGCCTTCTCGATGTTGCGCTGCTCGATGGCGGCGACGCCGCCCTGGCGCTGCAGCCACTGGAAGACCAGCCCGGCGACGTAGATCGCCCAGGTCGGCGGCGTGTTGAGCATCGAGTCGGCGTCGGCGTGCACCTGATAGTCGAGCATCGTCGGTGTCTCCACGCGGGCGCGCCCGATCAGGTCGCGACGCATGGTGACGATCGTCAGCCCGGCGGGGCCGATGTTCTTCTGGGCGCCGCCATACAGGATGGCGTGACTGGCGACATCCACCGGACGCGACAGGAAGTTCGAGGAAATGTCGGCAACCAGCGGTACGTCGCCACTGTCCGGCGTGAAGCCGAACTCGACGCCGCCGATCGTCTCGTTGGCGCAGTAGTGCAGGTACGAGGCGCCGTCGAACTCCTTCCACGAAGACTGTGCCGGCACATAGGTGAACTTGCGGTCTTCGGCCGAAGCGACGACATCGACTTCGCCGAAACGGCGTGCTTCCTTGATGGCCTTCTTCGACCACTCGCCGGTATTGACGTAGGCACCGTAGCCGTTCTGGCCCAGCAGGTTCAGCGGCACCATCGCGAACTGCAGCGTGGCACCACCCTGCAGGAAGAGCACGGCATGCGAATCGGGAATGCCCATCAGCGTGCGCAGATCCTGTTCGGCACGCTCGTGGATGCTCATGTACTCCTTGCCGCGATGACTCATTTCCATCACCGACTGGCCGCTGCCGTTCCAGTCGGACATCTCGGCGGCGGCCTGAGCGAGTACTTCTTCGGGCAGGACGGCCGGCCCGGCACTGAAGTTGAACACCTTGCGCATGGTTCTCCCCGGTGAAAGGGCGGATTCTAGCGCGTCGCTTGCGCCGGTGAATCCGGAGTATCTTCGGCGGATGGATATCGAAGCAGCCGAACCCGGCGCCGCAGGCGCGGGTCTGTCGATCGAGGCGCTGCGCCGGTGGCTGCAGGCGACCACCGGTGCGGCGGTCGAACTCATCGAAACGCACATCTCCTGGGTACTGCTGGGGAATACCCACGTCTGGAAAGTGAAGAAGCCGGTGCGCACCGGCTTTCTCGATTTCACGCACATGCAGACGCGGCGCGCCTGCTGCGAGGAGGAAGTCCGCCTGAACCGGCGCATGGCGCCCGAACTGTATCTCGGCGTCGTTGCCATTGTCGGCAGTGCACGGTGCCCGCGGATCGCCGGAGAGCCCTGCGAGCCGCTGCCAATCGGTGACGGTGACGCCGCTGACGCGCGTGATGCGACTGACGACGTGCCTGGGCCGGTGATCGATCATGCCGTTCTGATGCGGCGCTTCGCTTGCGGTGCGCTGTTTTCCGAGCGCCTGGCCGCCGGCGCGCTCGACGCCGCAACCGTCGGCCGGTTTGCCCGGCGCCTGGCGGCGTTCCAGCGCGAGGCGGCACGCATCGATGCGACGATGCCCTGGGGCACGGCAGAGCGGATCCGGGCCGACACTGCGCTCGCCCTGCGTGGAGTCGCCGCGGCGGCGCCGACAGCAGCTCCGTGGGTCGACGCGCTGCGTACGCATTTCGACGCATGGGAAGAGCGGCTTGCGCCGACGTTCGACGAGCGCAGACGGCAGGGTCTGGTGCGGGAAGGGCACGGCGACCTGCATCTGGCCAATGTGGTCGTGCTGGAGAGTCAGGTCACCGCCTTCGATTGCATCGAGTTCGACCCCGGGTTGCGCTGGATCGACGTGCAGAACGATGCCGCCTTCCTGGCGATGGATCTGCTCGCGCACGGGCGTGCGGATCTCGCCTGGGGTTTCATCGACGACTGGCTGGCTGCCCTTGGCGACTACGAAGGCGTGGCGGTGCTGCGCTATTACCTGACGTATCGCGCGGTCGTGCGCGAACTGGTGGCCGCGCTCGGTCGCGCGTCTGCCGCGGGCGCGGTCGGCGTCGCCGGTGAGCCAGGCCGTGGTACTGCCGTCACTACCGTCGATGCGTCTGCTGCGGCGCCGGCGCCGGCACACGGCGAAAGCGGATCATCGGCTCCGGATCCGGCATCGGCGCCACCCGCAGCGCTTGCGGCGAACCAGCGACCGGATTATGCGCAGCTCGTCGATGCGTTGCTCGAGCCGGTTCGGCCGCGTCTGCTGATCACACATGGCGTATCGGGCTCGGGCAAGAGTCACGTCGCGCGGGCGCTGCTCGGGCATGCCGGCGCGATCCGGCTGCGCTCCGACATTGAACGCAAGCGTCTGCAGGGGCTGGACGCGCTGGCCCGGTCGCAGTCTGCGCCGGGCGAGGGTCTGTATGCCGGTACCGTCACGACACAGGTCTACGAGCGCCTGCTTGCACTGGCGGCACTGGCGCTCGATGCCGGCTGGCCGGTGATCGTCGATGCGACTTTCCTGCGCGCTGCCGATCGCGACCGCTTCCGCCGGCTGGCGCATGAAAAGGAGGTGCCCTTCGCCATTCTCGATTGCCGCGCCGACGAGCCGGTGTTGCGCGAGCGCGTGCAGGCGCGGCTGGACGCCGGTCTCGATCCGTCCGAAGCTGATCTGGCCGTGCTGGAGCGGCAACTGGCACAGCGTGAGGTGCTGCGCGGGGACGAACCGGCGCATGCACTCGTCGTCGATACGACGCACGGGCCGCTCGACGCTGCGGCCATTGCCCGGGCCTGGCGATGAGGGCGATCTTCAGGCGGCCGGCAGCGAAAGAATGACGCGCAGACCGCCCGGAGGCGATTCGAACAGCTGGACGTCGCCGCCGTAGGCAAGGGCCAGATCGCGCGCGATCGACAGGCCCAGCCCGGAGCCGGGTACGCGTTCGTCCATGCGTACGCCGCGTTGCAATACCTGTTCACGCTGGGCGGCGCTCAGCCCCGGACCATCGTCATCGATGACGATGGTGAGCATGTCTGCACCCTGCGGCGACAGGGTGATCCGCAGCGTGCCGCGGGCCCAGTGAAAGGCGTTGTCGAGCAGATTGCCGAGCATTTCCTGCAGGTCCTGCGGCTCGCCCCGGAAAGCGTACCCGGCGACCATGCCGGACTGATGTACCTGCAGGTTCCGGTCGGCGTGCAGTCGGGCCAGGGTACGCAGCAGCGCCGCGACGACCGGTGCGACTTCGGTGCGTTGCCCCGGCCGGCGATGGACGGCAGCGGCACGTGCCCTGGCCAGATGATGCTCGACCTGTTCACGTGCCAGGCCGGTCTGTTCGGCGACAAGGCGGCCCAGCGGCGAATCGTCGGTGCGCGCAGCATTGGCGAGCACGGACAGGGGTGTCTTCAGTGCATGGGCCAGGTTGCCGGCCTGGGTGCGCGCACGTTCGATGATTTCGTCGCTGCCTTGCAGCACCGCGTTGAACTCGTCGACCAGCGGCTGTATCTCCGATGGAAAGACACCTTCGATGCGTGCCGACCTGCCGGCGCGGACTTCCTGCAGGCGCGCACGCAGGAAGGCGAGCGGGCGCAACCCGGTCAGGACCTGCATGATTGCGGCCGCTGTCAGACCGAGCGCCAGCAGCCCGAGCGACAGTGCCAGCATCCGGCGAAACCGGGTCAGCGGCTCTTCGAGCGCGTGTTCGTCGATGGCGACGATCATGCGCCAGGCGTCGTTGCCTTCCGGCGTGGTCACGATGCGTACCGAGGCCAGCAGGCGATCGTCGCGTGGTCCGGCGATCGACTTCGCAGACGCCGTTCGTGCAGCGTCTCCGGCCGTGTCCGTGAGCGGCGTCGGCGGCACATCGAGTTGCTCGTCCCAGAGCGAACGGGAGCGAAAGACGGCTGTTACCGGATCCTTGCCGGGTTCCAGTCGGTCGATCTGCCAGTACAGGCCGGAGAACGGCAACTGCAGGCGCGGGTCGGCCGGCCCGGAGGTGATGGTGGCGCGGCCTTCTTCGTCGACGGTGAACGCCGCCACCAGTTCATTCATGTGCAGGGCCAGTTCGTTTTCCAGTTGTCGTTGCAGATGAGCCCGGAAGAGATCCGAGAGCAGCCACCCGGCGGCCAGTACGGACAGGAAGATCCATATGAGCGTGCCGGCGAGCAGCCGTGCGCGCAGCGAGTGCCGCCAGTGGCCCGGGGCCGCTCTCATCCGGCAGCGTCCCGCATCCGGTAGCCGAGCCCGCGCACGGTTTCGATGGCTCCGGGTGGCAGCTTCCGGCGCAGGCGCGCAATGAAGACGTCGATCGTATTGGAGTCGCGATCGCGGTCTTCGGCGTAGACGTGATCGATCAGCTGCGAGCGTGACACGACCGTGCCGGCCTGCTGCATCAGAACCGCCAGCACGCGGTATTCGTGTGCGGTCAGGTCGATCGGCTGATCGCCCACGCTGACGCGGGCCTGGCGCGTATCGAGCACGATATCGCCACAACGCCATTGCGCACTGGCGTGCGGGCTGCTGCGCCGTACCAGGGCGCGCACGCGGGCCAGCAGTTCCTCCGGATGGAAGGGCTTGGTCAGGTAATCGTCGGCACCGGCATCGATGCCCTCGACTTTCTCGTGCCAGTGGTCGCGCGCCGTGAGAATGAGCACCGGCATGTTGCGCTGTGCGGCGCGCCACCGGCGCAGGACGCTGAGGCCGTCGAGCCCCGGCAGGCCGAGATCGAGCACGACGGCGTCGTAGTCCTCGACCTCGCCCTTGAAATGGGCATCTGCCCCGTCAGCGGCCGTGTCGACGGCGTAGCCCTCGCGGCCGAGCGCAGCCACCAGTTGGTCTGCCAGTGCCGGATGATCTTCGACGACCAGCACGCGCATCAATTTGTCCTGCGTTCGATGTTGCGCCCCTTCAGCTTGAGCACGGCTCCGGTACGGGCATCGATTTTCAGTTTGACGATCGCGCCCGATGGCTGCAGGAGCTTGATTTCGTAGACATACACGCCGTCGTCCCGCTCGAACTCGATCTTGACCGGCTCGCCCGGAAAATCACGTGCCACGTCGTCGAGCACCTGGCGCAGCGGCCGCACTTCGCCAGCCAGCAGCGCATGCCGTGCTTCGTCGTGATCGTCCTTCCGCCCTTCGTCGCGGGCTGCAACCGCTGACGGCACGGGTGCGAGCGAGACGAGCGCGAGACTTGCCGCGCCGATCGCCAGGATCCGGCGCCGCCGCGCCATCGTGTCGCAGTCCGTCGTTTGCAGCCGGCCGGGCTCCGCCGTACCCGATACCTGCCGGTTCGTCGATCGCATGCTCATCATCGGCCTCCGTGCACGTGCGGGATCTGCATGTTCCCTGCCTGTTGCCGTTTCTTGTACCGGATGCTGCATGAACGACGGATGAACGGACCGTTCAGCAATGGTTCACGGCGACCCGCGAACAATGGCTCCATGCCCGGCAACGTGTCGGTGCAATGAACCGCAAGGAGTCATCATCATGCAAGCCGTTTCCCGGGGTGCTCCCCGGTTCGCACTGCTGGCACTGGCCACCGCGCTTGCCGCAGCGCCGGTGCTGGCGCTGGCCAGCGACGATTGCGATGTGCCCATCGAGCGCTGGCAGTCCCGCGACGCCGTGCGGCAGATGGCGGCCGCCAGGGACTGGCAGATCGAACGCCTGAAAATCGACGACGGCTGTTACGAGATTCGTGGCCGGGACGGGAGTGGACGTTCGTTCAAGGCAAAACTGGATCCGGAAACCCTGCGGATCGTCAAGATGAAGCGCCGCGCTCACACCCGCGAGCACAAGCGCGATCGGCAGGAGTCCGGCAGCCGCGGGTCTGACTCCGCCCGGCGTTGGCCGGATTCCCGGTCATGGGAGCAGGGTCAGGACCCGGACCGGCCTGAACGAGTCAGGCAGGCGCGCGATGTGGCACCGGCCGCTCCCGCCTCCGGCGCCACGACGCCGCTCACGCCGGGGACCGCGCCGCGCGGCCGGATCGACTGAAGGGGATATGGGCATGTCCAGATCCATGATCGCTCCGCTGCTGGCCACATCCGCGCTCACGCTTCCGCTGCTGGCGCACGGCAGTACGGTAACGCTGTCCACGACGCTGAAGAACTACGGGGGAAACGGGGCGTACCTGGCCATCTATCTCGCCGATCCGAAAGGAGCTTATGCCGGGACTTTGTGGGTCGCCGGTGGCAAGGCCAAGTACTACCGGCACCTCGCCGCCTGGAATCGCCTGTCGGCTGGTGACGGCAGGCGCCTCGACGGCGTGACCGGTGCCAGCGTCGGGGAGGGCCGTACGCTGAAGGTGACGGCCGACCTGGCTGACGCGCTCATCGATGCCGGCTACGAGATCCGTATCGATGTCGCCGTCGAGGACATGCGCGACAGCCCCGCCGAGATCCGCGTGCCGCTCGCGAGGGCAGAGGCCGGCAAGGCGCAGGCGGGCAGGCAGTACGTCCGTTCCTTCAGCTATCAGATCGAGTGAAGGAGCGGTGGCCATGATGTCCTGGCGTCTCGTGCATCGCTGGCTGGGTCTGGTAGCAGGAATCCTGGCGTCGATACTGGCGGTGACCGGCCTGCTGCTGGCGCTCGACCCGGTGCGCGATGCCTGGAACGCTGCGCGTGCTCCGGCCGATCTGCCGGTGTCGATATTGGTGCAGCGCGTTGTCGAAGCGGTTCCGGGCGTCGACGAAATCCGGCGTCTGCCGTCCGGCGAGATCGTCGTCTACGCTTTTGTCGACGATCAGGCACGCGCGCTGCGCGTCGATCCGGTGGATGGCCATGTGCTCGGCGAGCACCGGGTCACGGAGTTTTCGCGTTCGGTGAAGAACCTGCACCGCTCGTTCCTGCTCGGGGACAGCGGTCGTCTGGCCGCTGCCGGCGTTGCGGCGGCGCTGTTCATGCTGTCGGTGAGCGGACTCGTGCTGTTCGTGCGCCGGATGGGCGGCTGGCGCCACCTGGGGACACCGGTGCGCGGTTCGCGTCTCCAGCGCCTGCACGTGTCGAGCGCGCGCGCCGTGGTTGCGGTTTTGTTCGTGACGTCGATGACCGCGCTGTACATGAGTGCGATCACCTTTGAACTGCTGGCGGCCGATACGGCTTCCGATCCGGATGTCGTCTCCGTTGCCGGACCTGGTCCGGATGCGCCGGTGACCCGCATGCCGTTGCTGCAGGCGCTGCGGGTGAACGATTTGCGCCGGATCAACCTGCCCTATGACGATGATCCGGCGGATACCTGGCGCGTGACGATGGCCGACGGTCGCGCCTGGATCGATCGACGTAGTGGAGAGACCCTTGCGCGCGAGCCGGCGCCGGCATCGCAGCGAATCGGGGACTGGGTCCGGATGCTGCACACCGGCGAGGGTGCCTGGATCTGGGCTGTGGTGCTCGCCCTGGCTGCGGCGGCCGTCCCGCTTTTCTGGGCGACTGGACTGATCCTCTGGTGGCAGGCACGGCGGCGTACGCCGAAACTGGCGAACCAGAGCGCCCTGCGCGACGCTGATATCCTGATTTTCGTGGCCAGTGAAAACGGCAGCACCCGGGAGTTTGCCCGGGCGTTGCATGAGGCGTTCGCGCGCAGCGGACATCGGGTGCATGCCGCGAGTCTGGAGCATTTCCAGGTCGGGCCGGGCGCTCGTCATGTCTTTTTACTGGCGGCCACCTACGGCGACGGCCAGGCGCCGGCACACGCGACGCACGCGCTTGAACGTATTGCCAGACACCCGGCTGGCGATGTTTCGGTCACCGTTCTGGGCTTTGGCGACCGACAGTTCCCGGCGTTTTGCGCGTACGCCGAAGCGCTCGAGCGCGTGGTGCGGGAAAAAGGCTGGCCGCAGTTGTTGCCGCTCGAACGCATTCATCAGCAGTCGCCACAGCAGTTTGCACGCTGGGGCAATGCATTGGCGCAGAGACTCGATGAGCCGCTGACACTTGATTACAGGCCGCGCGTGCCGCCGACGAGATCACTGCGACTGCGCTCGCGGCAGGACTATCCGGGCGTGCCGGTCGCCATCCTGCGTTTTGATCTGCCGGTGACAAGCTGGCGCGAACGCTGGATCGGGCATGGTCCCGGTCGTTTCGCCGCCGGTGACCTGGTCGGAATCGTGCCCCCGGGGTCCACCGTGCCGCGCCTGTACTCGCTGGCCTCTGGTTCGGACGACGGCTTCCTCGAGATTTGCGTGCGCCGACTCGAAGGGGGACTTTGCTCGACTCATCTTCATGCACTGCAACCGGGCGACACGGTACGCGCCTTCATCCGCGTGAATCCGTCGTTCACGCTGCGCGAGTCGCGCAACCCGGTGCTACTGATCGGAGCCGGCACCGGAGTGGCGCCGCTGGCCGGTTTCATCCGCCGTAACGTGCGCCACGCACCGATGCATCTGTATTTTGGTGCGCGTGATCCGGCGCGCGACTTCTATTTCCGGCCCGAACTCGAGCGCTGGCTCGGTGACGGGCGTCTGGCAAGCCTGAAAACCGCTTTCTCACGCATTCGCGGCGGCGGATACGTCCAGGACGAACTGCGCCGGGATGCGGCGCGGGTGCGCGACCTGATCGCCGGCGGTGCCATCGTGCGCGTGTGTGGCAGCCGGCCGATGGCCGGCGCCGTGGCCGAGGCATTCGACGCCATCCTGGCGGCACTCGGCCTGAGCGTACGGCAACTCAAGAGGGAAGGGCGGTATGCAGAAGATGTTTTCTGACGCCATGGAATGCACGCGAACGGATGACCGCTGCCGATTGGTGCGCGCACGGCTGAACGGCCCGACGATGGGTACACGCTGGTCGGTTTCCTGCGATGTCGATCCGCAAGGCGACGTGCAGGCGCTCGAGCGTTCGCTGGCGGCGGCGGTCGAGCGTGTTGACCGGCAGATGTCTCCATGGAAGGCGGACAGCGATCTGTCACGCCTGAACCGGGCGGCCGGGAATCAGTGGATCGATCTGCCGGAGGAGATGGTCGCGGTCCTGGAGCGCGCACTCGAAGTCTCGCGTCGGAGCGGCGGGGCTTTCGATCCCGGTGTCGGTGCTCTCGTCAATGCCTGGGGTTTCGGCGCCGTCCGTGACGTTCCCGACCCGGTTGCCATCCGGGCAGTTGCATCCATGCCCGGGCGGGCTGCGCACGAAGTGCTCGAACTGGATGCGAAGGCGGGACGAGTGCGTAAGCACGCGCCGATCGTGCTCGATCTTTGTGCCATCGCCAAGGGCTACGGCGTCGACCGGATGGCAGCGGTAGTCCGTGACTATGGCATCGAGCATGCGCTGGTCGCGCTCGACGGCGAACTCAGGGCCTGCGGCACGCAGGCCAGCGGAGAGGGCTGGGCCGTGGCACTCGAAAGCCCGCGATTCGGCGTTCGCGCCGCACACGGCGTCATCGAACTGGCCGATCTCGCGGTGGTCACCTCGGGCGACTACCGGCGCTCGGTGCACGTGGGCGCCGTCCGCCTGTCGCACACGATGGACGCACGCCGGGCAGCACCCGTTCACAATGATCTGGCTTCGGTGACGGTGCTCGCGCCCGATTGCATGAGTGCCGATGCCTGGGCCACTGCACTGCTGGTCGCGGGTGCGGTCGACGGTCCCGCGCTTGCGCAGCGCATGGGTCTGGAAGCGCTTTTTCTTCTTCGCCGCGCCGATACCCTGGTTGAAATCGGGCTGGGCCGGTTCGGCATGAAGACCTGAACCACGACGCCGTGCTACGGCCGCTCCCGGCGCAACCACGCGTACAGCGACGGCAACAGATACGGCAGGACCGGCACCAGGCCGAGGGCACCGCGGCTCATGCGTGCTGCCGTGGCTGGTCGCCGCATGGCAACCAGAGCCAGGGCACCGGCAACCAGCGCTGTCCTGATCCAGTGTCGCCGCAGCGAAAGCCCGACTTCGTGCACGGTGTCTGCGGCTTCGAACGCCGGCGCCAGCGCGGTCGCGTGCGCGGCCACACGCGCGCGCAGGATCGAAGAGCGCTGCAGCAGCCTCTGCTGGCGGTATCGGGTGCGTCGATGCATGGCGAGGTGTCGAGCGCCTGGTCAGGGACGCAGGGCATCGTGATCGCGGCGCAGTTCTTCGCGCGTGGCCGCAAGCAGTGCCAGGCCCGAGCGCAACCGGTGCCAGGCGAGCCAGGCGAAGAAGAGTCCGACGAGGCAGAACAGCATGGCGGAAATGCCGAGGGCAAGCACCGGATGCGTCGACCACAGCAGCACGGTGATCAGCAGGGCGAAGAAGGCCAGCCCGAAGCTGATGAGCATGACCGCCGCCAGTGCGCTTGCCGCGATGCCGATCAGACGTGCGGCATCATCGCGCGCTTCCAGCGTTGCCAGTTCGAGCCGGACCTGAAGCAGCTCGAGTACGTCGGCAAGCAGCGTTCGCGTGCGTGCCGCGAACCCGCGGGACCCGGCGGAGATCACCAGCGGTACCGCACGCGGTCGGCCGCGGCGCGCCTGCGACCGCGGCCGGGTACGACGGGGCCGGCACAGGGGTGCGTGCCTTCTCGCCGGCAGCCGCTCATGGAGCCACTCGCATTCCCCGTCCGCGTATCAGCGGCGGTTGAGCAGGACACCCACCAGGACGCCGACCGCCGCCGCGATGCCCAGCGCGGACCAGGGATTTTCGCGCACGTACTCGTCGGTCGCGGAAACGGCCCGATGGGCGCTCGCACGGGCGCTTTCCTCGGCGTCGGACAGGCGGGCCCGTGCCGCACGCAGATTTTCCCGGATGCGCGTGCGGACCTCTTCGACGGCTGCTCCCGTTTCCTTGGCGGTAGCGCCGATCAGGTCTTCAGCATCTGCCATGATGCGCTGCAGGTCCTCCAGCAACTCCTCACGGCTGTCCGCGCTGGTGGCAGCAGCGGATTTTCGTTTGGTGGCCATCTGATTTCTCCCGTGGTTCGTCAAGGGTGGAAAAAAGGACAGCATGCCGCGGAACACGTGATGAGGTCGGTTCCGTCCGGAGGGCACACCGGACTCGTCCGCACACGCTGCGCAACCGGACGCCCCCCGGCACTGCAACGACGTCATCCCTCACGGCAACGAATGCATTGCATCATAGCAGCCGGCCTCCCGGGACACAGGCGGGACGCAGGCTGCACGCGGGTCCCTGCCGTGATGAATGCCGGATGAACGCGCTGTTCAGCCCCGGTTCATGGAGCGGTTCCGATAATGGCCTCATGCCCGGCGCGGTGCCGGTGCAACGCATCTGGAGAGTCATCATCATGTCCATCATCCCTGCCACTACCCGCCGTGTCGTGCTGGCCGCCTGCGTCGGTACCGCGCTCACTCTCGGTATCGCGCGAGCACAGACCAGCCAGCCGGCGTCGGCGCCGGCAACGCCCGCCGCTGCGACCGGGGCGGCCGGCCCCGCCCTGACCGGCGCACCCGCCCCGGCTGCACCGCGACTGAACATACGTGACATCTACGATCGCGTGGAAGCGGCTGGTTA
>JACDJB010000588.1_pt1 | contig 36021 bp, 33 predicted proteins | sample 7454121 | NCBI WGS metagenome assembly JACDJB01 (sample SAMN14253290, study PRJNA609438) | sludge metagenome | isolation source: sludge after 25d culture with pyrite | collected 2018-12-20
CGGCGGTGGCCGGGATCCCGCCCACCGGGGTGTGGACCATCATTCTGCTGGCCTATGGTTTCATCGCCTCGGTGCTGCCGGTGACCACCCTGCTTCAGCCCCGGGACTTTATCAACTCCCATCAGTTGATGGTCGCCATGGCGCTGATCATGCTGGGCGTGCTGGTTTCGGCTTTTACCGGGCGGCTGGAGGTCGTGGCCCCTGCCCTTCAAACCACCCCGGCCCAGGCGCCGGCCATGTGGCCGTTCCTGTTCATCACCATCGCCTGTGGGGCCATCTCCGGCTTTCACGCCCTGGTTTCCTCGGGCACCTCGGGCAAGCAGGTGCGCTCCGAGGATGACGCGCTCTTTGTCGGCTACGGCGCCATGCTGATGGAAGGCGCCCTGGCCACCCTGGTGATCATTGCCGTGGCCGCCGGCATCGGCATGGGCTATACCACCAAGGCCGGCGAAACCCTGACGGGGGTGGCCGCCTGGACCACCCACTACGCCTCTTGGGCCGCCGCTGACGGGCTGGGCTCCAAGATCATCGCCTTCGTGGACGGTGCGGGCAACATGATCATGACCCTGGGGATTCCCAAGCAGTTCACCCTGGCCATCATGGCCGTCTTCGTGGCCTCGTTTGCCGGTACCACTCTGGACACCGCCACCCGTATTCAGCGCTACGTGCTCAGCGAGTTGTTCACCAGCTTCAAACTGGACTTTCTCAGCGGCAAGTACACCGCTACCTTCATCGCCGTGGGCACCGCCATGGTCCTGGCCTTTGCCACCGGCGCCGACGGGAAGGGGGCCATGAAGCTCTGGCCGCTGTTCGGTGCCGTTAACCAGACTCTGGCGGCCCTGGCCCTCATCGTGATCACCGTCTATCTCAAGGCCCGGGGTGGCCTGAAATGGCTGGTGGCCGGGATTCCGGCCGTCTTCATGGCCGTGATGACCCTCTGGGCCACGGTGATCAATCAACTCGATTTCGGAAAAGCACACAATCTGCTGCTTCAGACGATTAATTTCATTATCATCATCTTGGCCGCGTGGATCGTGGTCGAAGGGTTTATTAAGTTTTTCCAGACGGACGAAACCACCGCTGCGCGTGCGCAACACGCCACTACCTGATCGGTTCACCAACCGACAGGATATCGTGGGTGTGGAATTGGCTCGGCCGACGGCCAATCCTCCCTCCGCGGGCCTGTGGCCCGTCAACCCGCGGCCAGCCAGTTCTGCCACCGCCCTCCGGCGGGCGTTGATCCAATCCGTCGGCGCCCGCCGGAGGGGTTCTTTTGCAGAGAGGTCGGCAGAAATCATGATCGTTGAGGTTTCATTGACGGGAGAAGGATTTCATGATGGCGGACCTCAAACAAGCGTACTATCGCCGTCTGCTGCCGGCCCTGGTCGCCCTTGCCGCGGCAGCGGCGATCCGTGGATTGGGGTCGGCGGTGGGCCTCTCACCGGTGGCGGCCAAGGCGATAGGGGCCGTTCTTTTCGCGGGAGCGGTTATTGCCGCCGTTGGGCTGCCGATCTGGATCCGTGCGGTTTTCGCCAACCGGGTGCGGATGCAGCACAGCGTTGACGAAGAGAACTTTAATCGATTCCAGCGCCGGTTGATCACAGCGGCCCTGACGGCCCCTTATCTGGCGGCCGTCGCCCTGTCCTTTCAGTTGGATGCGTTTTACCAGGGGGGTGCGATGCTGGCGGCTCTTTATGGCATCTACTACCATTACCCCTCCCAGCGGCGCATCGCCTTTGACCGGCGGCTGTTTCGGGCAGGAAAATCCCAAACATGCTGAGTCGCATTTTCAAACAATTGCGCAGCGTCTACCAGATTACCGACGCCGTGTTCCGGGACAAGGCCTGCGACACCGTGGAGCACGAACTGGAGGAGCTGGAGCACATCTTCGCCTTGCTGGTGCTCGGCAGCTTCGTGGGCATCCCGTCGCCGCCGATTCAGATCACCATGGAGATGATGCCGGTGATGGAGCGCGAGTTCGCCCTGATGCTCGACAAGGTCACCACGGCCCACGACCCGCTGGGAGAGCTGTTTTCGGTGTTTTCCATCGACTGACGTCGGAAAGGCAGTGGAATGCCGCAACTGCATTTTTTCGTGGGCAAGGGCGGGGTGGGAAAATCCACTTCGTCGGCCCTGTCGGCCTTGTATATGGCCGCTTCGGGGAAAAACACCCTCCTGGTGTCGATGGACCCGGCCCACAACCAGCGTGATCTCTTCGAGACCGAATTTGCCGAAAAGCCGCGAACGGTACGCCGGGGGTTGGCGGTGAAGGAGATCGACACCGCCTACTGGATCCGTACCTACCTCAAGCAGACCCGGGAGCACCTGAGCAAATCCTACCTCTATCAGAGCGCCTTCAACCTCCAGGACCATTTCAAGGTCTTGCAGTTTTCGCCGGGGCTCGAAGAGTACGCCCTGCTGCTGGCCTTTGAAAATGTGCTCGCCAGCGCCAAAAACACCGATGCCATCATCTTCGACATGGCGCCCACGGCCCTGACCCTGCGGTTTTTTTCGCTTCCGGCCATCACCTTGACCTGGTTGGGCGAACTGCTCAAGCTGCGCAACGAGATCTGCCACAAAAAGGAGATCATCTCCAAAATCCGCATCGGGACCTGCGAGCTGGAAAGCGACCGGGTCAGGAGCAAGCTCCAAACCCTCATCGCCGGCCACACCCGCCTGCGGGACCTGCTCCTGGCCGAATCGGCCTGGATCCATCTTGTGCTCAACGCCGACCGCTTGTCACTGGCCGAGGCCCTGCGCATCCGCACCCGCATGGCGGAAATCGGCAAGCCGATTCACCGGGTGGTGGTCAACAAGTGCCCCGGATCACGGGTACCGGAGTCCATCGCCGATGCCTTTTCCGCGGAAGAAAAGGCCATTCAGCCGCGTTATGAAGGCGCCGGCCTCCAGGGCCTTGCCACCCTGGAAGCCTTTGTCAACCGCCACCAGGAGGCGTTCGAGGGGTTGGCTCCGAGCTTGTAGAAAGCGTTCCTCGAAAGATGGCCTCACGCCTATTCGCTGCTTGACCCGTCGCATGTCGGATAGCGTGCGACAAATCGCCGCATGGCGACCATCGCGGGCGTCGGCCGGCTGCCGGGCGGCGGTTGATTTGCCCTGCAATTCCATGGTAGCCAACACGCGATCAACACGCGCCAAATATCAACCTGAAACCTGATCGCGCCCTCGGCGCAGAGCCGCTGCCATGAACTCGACTGCCCGCACCGTTGAATTTTCCCGCGACGCCACCAACGTCTTTTTCCACATTCTCACCCGCTGCAACCTGCGCTGCCGGCACTGCTACATCAACCCGGCCCAGCACGGCGCCGCCGATCTGCCCCTGGCCACCATCGAAACCTGGCTGGGGATATTTGCCGGTCGCGGTCCGCAGGCCAACGTGATCTTTCTCGGCGGTGAGCCGACCCTGCACCCGGATCTTGCCGGGGCGATCCGGGCCGCCCGGCGCCTGGGATACGCTTCGGTCACCGTGGATACCAACGGCTACCTCTTCCACGACATCCTGAACCAGGTCACCCCCCAGGACGTCGATTTTTTCAGCTTCAGTCTCGACGGTCCCGCGCCGGCGGTCAACGACCCCATCCGCGGCAAGGGGAGCTTCGCCCACTGCACCGCCGGACTCCGGGCCGCTCGCCGGCGGGGGTTCCGAACCAGTTTGATCTACACGGTGAGCAGCGACAATATCGAGGCCCTGAAAGACATGCCGCCCCTTCTGGCCGAGCTGGGCGTGGAGCGGTTTTTCATCCAGGTGATCGGGATCCGGGGCAAGTCGGCCCAGCGGGCCGACCACCAGGAGCAGCTCCAGGTCTCCAGGGTGGATTGGCTCGCCGCGGTGGCCCCGGTGGCCCAGGCCGTGGCCGACCTGGGGATCACCGTCACCTGGCCCAAGGTGTATCTCGACCTGGCCGAGCCCTTCGAATGCGCCGGTCGGGTAGCGGAGAACTTCTTCATCTTTCCCAACGGTCGGGTGTACCGCTGTCCCCTGTGCGAGGACTTTCCCCTGCACGCCTTTGCCATCGAGGACCAGCGGTTGGTGGCCACCGGCAAAATCAACGAAGCGGATCTCTTCAATCTGGAGATCCCGGAAGGCTGCGTGATGAACCGGCTGATCCAGCCGGCCAACATCGAGTACGACGCCGACGGCAAACCGCTGCATCGCATTGCCTGCTGCCTGTTAAAGGAAGAGATCGCCCCGGGATGACCGGGCAGCTGTTACTTGGACGGCGAAGACGGCGCGGCGGAAGGCGTGGTCTTTCCAGGGCGGGCGCATCGCAGCTTGCGAAACAAGGTGGAGCGATCCACCTTGAGCCGCCGGGCGGTTTCGCCGATGGAGCCATGGGTCTGGATGGCCTCCTTGAGAATGGCGCATTCGACGTCGGTGATGATTTCCTTCAGCGACCGTCCGCTTTTCCCGAGCATTTGGTAGAGATTGACGCCAACGTCCGGGCCGTTTCTGCCGGACGGGACCATCCCGGCGGGGACACCCGGCGCTTCTTCATGGCGGAGGGAGGCCGATTGCCCCGCCATGGACCCGGGGAGGTCGCACGGTCTGATGGTTCCGGTGTCGTTGCCGATCACTAGACCTTGAATCAGGTTTTCCAGCTCCCGGACATTTCCCGGCCATGGATGGGCCAGCCATATCTGCTCGGTCTCGGGGCTGAGCCGCACCGTCTTTTTGTAGCGTGCATTGTTGCGTTCGAGAAAATGCCGGGCCAGGGGAAGGATGTCTTCCCGGCGTTCCCGCAAAGGAGGAATGTGGAGGACCGCCACGCGGAGGCGATAGAACAGGTCGCCGCGGAAGCGGCCCGAGCGCACGTCCTGCTCCAGATCGCGATGGGTGGCAGCCACGATGCGCACATCCACCGGGCGCACCCGGGTGGCGCCCAGGCGCATGATTTCCGAATCCTGGAGCACTCGCAGCAGTTTGGTTTGCAGGGACAAGGGCAGTTCGCCGATTTCATCCAGAAACAAGGTGCCCTTGTCGGCCAGCTCGAAAAAGCCGACCTTGCCTTTGGTGCTGGCACCGGAAAAGGCCCCCGGCGCATAGCCGAACAGCTCCGACTCGATGAGGGATTCAGGGATGCTGGGACAATCCACCTTGAAGAAGGCCCGGTCATGACGGGGGCTGGTCTGGTGGATGCGGCGCGCGAGGATATCCTTGCCCACGCCGGTTTCTCCCTGTAGAAGGACCGTGGCGTCGGTGGCGGCCACATTTTCCAGCCGGACCATCAGTGCCGCCATGACCGGACTGCTGGAGATGATCGGATATTTTTTGCGTCTCTCCTCGTTGGCGTACCGGACGCTGGTGCGGTAGTGTTCGATGAGGCGGCGTTGGGCGGCGAGTTGTTCCGTCAATTGGGTCATGAGGGTCACGTCACGCACGAAGGTGACCACCAGTTCCACCCGGCCCTCGGCATCCAGGAGCGGATAGCCGTTCAAGACCCGTTTGTTGCCCCGGTCGTCGGTCTGTACCGAGGCGGCCGGTTTGCCCGTTTTCACGATCTGGGGGTTGAGGACGGTATCAAACCCCCGGCGGACGAGCTCCTCGACATGCCGCCCCACCAGGTCGGCCTTTTTCAGGCCGGTGAGCCGTTCGTACATGTCATTGACGGCCAGGGTGTTGCCGTCCCGGTCGGAAATGTAGACTCCGTCCGCCAGAAGATCGAGAATGCGCTGGCAATATTGTTGCACCGAGGGGTTCGCCTTGCGTTGGTCCATTGCCATCATGTTCTTTCAGCGTTGCAAAAATTTTATTACTTTACCCATGCCTCGCCGTCCTTGTCAAACCGCGCCGGAGGCGGCGACGATGGCCTGAAACGTTTGAAAAAAGGGGGATGAGGATGATCAAATCCTTTCAAAGCATGCGACGGATCGTCTTTGGAGTGGGAAGCCTGGAAGGATTGGGCGAGGAAATCCGGCGCCTCGGGGGCACCAAGGTCCTGGTGGTCACGGATCCGGGGTTGAAAAAGGCCGGGGTGGTGGATCAGGTGACCGCCGTCCTGGAAAAGGAGAAGTTCGGTTTTTCCGTTTTTGCCGACGTCGAGCCCGATCCCAAGGTGGACGTCGCCCTGGCCAGTGCCGCGGCGGCCAAGGCATGGGGTCCGGATGTCATTGTCGGCCTGGGCGGGGGGAGCTCGCTGGATATCGCCAAGGTCACCTCGGTGATGCTCACCAACCCGGGGGGCATCGAACCGTATTTCGGCATGGAACGGGTGCCCAAGCCGGGGGTGCCGCTGATCCTCGTTCCCACCACCGCCGGCACCGGCAGCGAGATGACCTCCATCTGCGTCCTGTCGGATACGAAAAACCGGGTGAAAAAGGGGGTCGTCAGCGAGCATATGTACGCCCGGACGGCGCTGCTGGATCCCCAATTGACCGTGGCCCTGCCGCCCCGGATCACCGCCATGACCGGCATGGACGCCCTGGTGCATGCCATCGAATCCTTCGTGGGCCGCCTGGGCACGGTTTTCACGGACACGCTGAACCTGAAGGCGATACAACTGGCGGCCGCCAACCTCCGGCTGGCCTACGCCCAGGGCGAGAATCTGGCGGCCCGGGAAAACATGTTGCACGCCTCCGCCATGGCGGGCATGGCCTTTTCCAACACCCAGACGGGGTTGGCCCATGCCATCGCCCTGGCCATCGGGGGGCGGCACCCCCTGCCCCACGGATTGCTCACGGCGCTCATCATCCCCTGGGTGATGGCGTACAACCTCATCGCCAGCCCGGCCAAATTCGTCCAGATCGCCGAGGCCTTCGGGGAAAAGACCGCCGCGTTGCCCCAGATCGAGGCGGCGCGGCTGTCGGTCAAGGCGGTGAAAAGCCTGCTGGACGACGTGGGGATTTCCTACAAGCTGAGCGATTACGGCGTGCCCCCCGAACAGTTCCCGGAAATCGCCAGGGATGCGGCGGGGGCACAGCGCTTCATGCGCAACAACCCGCGGGCCGTCACCGAGGCGGATGTCATCGGCCTGTTGGAGGCCAACTATTGACTGGGCCGGCCGGTTTGCGAGGCCCCTCTGGCAGGCGCCTGCCGCCTATTGGACCAGTGGCAGGTCCGGATGACGGTGGTGCACCATCTGCTTCAACTGGGTCATCCTGCCGTCGGCCAACGCGGTTTCAGCGATTTCATAGGTGCGCCCCAGGTAGCCGTATTTGGGCGTTCCCATCCGGTGATAGGCGAGCATTTCGTAACGCACCCGGGGCATCCCGGCGATGAAGTCGACGATGGTGGCGATGGCCTCCGCGTTGTCATTGATCCCCGGGATGATCGGGGTCCGCACCAGGACCGGCAGTTGGGGGCAGGCCTGGCGTACCTGTTTCAGGTTGGAAAGGATCAGGGCGTTGGAAACGCCGGTGTACTGGCGGTGCAGCGAATCATCCATGATCTTCAGGTCGTAGATGAGGGTGTTGAGGTGGGCCGCGGCGGATACCAGATCCGCCGTCCGGCAGTGGCCGCAGGTTTCCATGGCGGTGTTGATGCGGTGCCGACGCGCCTCTTCCAGCAGGGCGATGGCGAAGGCGGGCTGATGCATCGGTTCCCCGCCGCTGAGGGTCAGACCGCCGCCGCTTCGTGCGTAGAAAACGCCGTCCCGCTCCACCGCCTCGAGCACCTGTGCCACCGAGGTCGTTTCGCCGTAACCCCACAGCGCCTTAGCGGGGCAGGCATCGGTACACAGCAGGCATTGGGTGCACAGGCGCCGGTCGATGCGCGGCCGGTTGTCGTCATTTTTGTGAATGGCCCCGGGGGTGCAGATTTCCAGGCAACGGACGCAGTGGTCGAAGGTCAGGCACCGCTCCGGGTTGTAGGCCAGTTCAGGCGTTGCGGATTGACTCTCGGGGTTGGAGCACCAGATGCAGCGCAGGGGACACCCCTTGAAAAAAGCGATGGTGCGGATTCCCGGCCCATCATGGACCGAAAATTGCTGGATGTTGAACAGGATTCCTTTGACCCGGGCGTTGGGTGTTCCCATGGTACCTCACTTGGCGCATCGGTGCCTGGCCGGTTCGAACACGCACCGATTGCCGGCTCGATGAAGCCGGGTTGTCAAAAAGATGCACCGGCCTGGGGTAGGCGGCGGGCAACGCGCCGGTGGCCGGCCCTTCTGCCCGCCGGGCCCCTCGGGAGGCTCAGATGGTGCCGTGCTCGGTGCGTCGGATGAGATCGTCCTGCAGCTCGGGCGACAGATCCACGAAGTAGGCGCTGTAGCCGGCAATCCGCACGATAAGTCCCCGATATTTTTCAGGGTCCTTCTGGGCCGCCAGCAGTGTCTCCCTGTTGATGATGTTGAATTGGATGTGCCACAGTTTCAGATCACAGAAGGTCCGCAGGAAGGAAACCAACTTGGCGGTTCCCTCTTCGCCGGCCACGGTTTTGGGCGACAGCTTGATATTGAGCAGCCGGGCGGCCCGTTCGCGATAATCGTAATTCTTGGTGTTGAAATTCGACAGGAGAATCGCCGTGGGACCGTTGTTGTCGGCGCCGTGGGAAGCCGACGACCCATCGGACAGGGGGCTCCAGGCCTTGCGACCATTGGGGGTGGCGCTGACCACCCGGCCGAAGGGGACGTGCGAGGTAAACGGCACGTAGCGCAGATCCAGGTGCACCCCCAGCTCCCGGGAATACTTGTGGGCGAACTGCACCGCGGCGCGGTCGATGGCCTTGCCGATCTCGTCGGCGTAGGGAGTGTTGTTGCCGTAACAGGGCACGTTCATCAGGAAGTGGCGGACATCCTCGTAGCCGTCGAAGTTGGCTTCCATGGCTTGGATGAGCTGGGCCATGGTGAGCTTCTTTTCCTCGAAGACCAGGCGTTTGATGGCCGAGAGGGAGTCGATGACCGTTCCGTAGCCAATGCATTCAAAGTAGCCTAGGTCGATGCCGCCGGGGATCTGGGGCGTGTGCAGATCGAGGCAGTGCTCCATGCACAGGTCGTGGAGGGCTGAACCCAGCGGAAAGGCGAAATGCCGGTGCCGCAGCCGGATGATGATGTGCTGCTGAATGAAAGCGTGCTTGAGGAAGTTGGTCTGCTGGGTGAGGTAGGCGTTCCAAAACTCGTCGAAGGTCTTGAATTCCCGAGGGTCTCCGGTTGCCAGGCCGATGCGTTTGTCGCCGTAAAGCTTCATGCGGCCGTTGTACAGGGCCATTTCCAGGGCCGCGGCGAAATTGATGTAGGCGCAGCCGCTGGTGTAGGTGTCCCGGTTCGGCATGCGGACCTCGGCGCAACCGGACCCCGAGTAGTCATAGATTTCCTCGAAGGTGGCGCCCTTGGCCAGGTGCAGGGGAATGATTTCTTCGTCGTTGAGGAGCTTGGGAAAACCGGATCCCTCCTTGATGGTTTCGGCCACTTCCCAGAGGTAACGCTCGGGGGCGCGAGCGTGGATGCGGGCGCACAGATCCGGGTAGTTGAGGGGAAACTGCTGCTTGCTGCGCAGAAAGAGATAGGTCAGATCGTTGGTGGCATCCCGGCCGTCCTTGGTCTGGCCGCCGATGGTCACCGCTTCCCAGTGGGCATATCCCTCGTTGAAGTCCGAACCGTTGGGGGAGATATACAGGTCGATGAACTGGGCCATGGCCACCCACATGCACTCAAGCATCTCCGTGGCCTGGTCCTCGTCGATCAAGCCGGCATCAAGATCCTGCTTGTAAAAGGGGTAGAGATACTGATCCATGCGGCCGTTGGAGATGACGGTTCCAGTTTTCTGCTCGATGCGCGACCACATCTGGGCAAACCACTGTGATTGCATGGCCTCTTGGAAATTGCGCGCCGGATGCTCGGGAACCCGGCGGCAAGTCTCGGCGATGTGTTCGAGTTCGGCTTTGCGTTGCGGGTCGGATTCGGCAGCAGCCATCTGCGCCGCTAGCTCGGCATGGCGATGAGCCCAAGTAATGATGGCCTCGCAGTCGATGATGATGGCCTCGAGGAAGGGGCGCTTCTCCATGTTGTTCACCGGACTGAAGGGGTCCAGTTCCTCCAGGCGCTGGCGGGCCTCATCGCGAATCGATGCGAATCCGCGCTTGACCACCTTCTCAAAGTCGTGCACCCACTGCAAAGAGCTGCGGAAGGAGGCGGTCTCGTTGACGATGTAGCGCGAGAGCAAAACGTTTTCGGGGTGATAGGTCAGCCGGAGGGTTTCCTCGGGCAGCGCCACCGCGAGGTCCTCATGAAAGGTCTTTCCCTTCCAGTAGGGGGCCACTTCCTCGATGAGCAGCCGGGCATCCTCATCTGTGATGTTAAATGGAGACTCGACGCGTTTGGGAAGTTGCTCGATCGCCAATCCGAGAAAGTCGCCGTCCAACTCGGGATAGAGGATACCGTAGCGCCCAGGGCAACCGGCCCGACCCGCCAGAAGCTGGTGGGGATCGATGTACACGGTGATGTTCTCAGCGATGCGCCGCATGGCCTTGGCCCAACGCAGGATCAACGGCTGACCTTCGGTTTCCCTCATTGATCGGGTGAAGTAGAGGGCCCGCTCGATATCGATTTTCGGCCGCATTGCCTGAAAACTGTTCAGAATCGCACTGACCCGCTTGCGCGATGCCAGATAGGCATTTTCCCGACCCAACTGATCTTCCTGGATCCGCCTTTCCTGGGGGGACAACATTTCACAGCGGTCGATGGTCTGAGGTTCCACGGGTTTTCTCCTTCACTCGGGTAAGGGTTGAGGGGAAAGAGCATCATCTTGCCGGAGATCAACCCCGGCAGGCTCCTGGCACAGCAAGCCTCATGCCATTTTATCCGAGCGATTCGTTCCCGCGGACGGTGCCGGCGCGGTTGCTGTTTTGACACCTGTTTTCATCGTATCGGCGAAATCGGTGGCTCAAGCCAAGTCCGGTTTTCCCATGGCGGGAAGACGTTCGGGGTTCCGGGAGGATGCAATCATGCACGCCGGGAAACGGAAAATGGGGGAAAATCCAGCCTGATTTCAACGGTGACGTTGCATTTTTGCAACATTGATGGTGGAATTTCGCCTCTCTTTTTTTGCAGATCCTTGGCGGGCGGCGGTCAAATAAACCCACGGTGGCCGGAATTTAAAACTTGGTGGGCCAATTGGCCAGGCGGTGCTCACCGATGCCGCCGTTGCGGCTGTCGCGGATGATCGAAAGCACCCGGATCAGGTAGTCCCTGGTCTGGCGCGGGTCGATGACGTCCTGGATGAAATACCCCTCGGCGGCCGGATACGGCGAGGAGTCGGCCACCATCAGGGCCACCATCTCCTGGCGCTCTTTTTCCGAGAGGTTGCCGAAGACCACATCGGCGGCGATGCTCGGTTCCATAAAGCCGAGTTCCGCGGTGGGCCAGGCCACGAAGTAGTCCGGTCCGGCGCCGGGACCGCACATGTTCGCCGCCGCCTGGCCGTAGGACTTGCGGATGACGATGGCGATCTTGGGCACCGTCACCTGGCACAGGGCCTGGAGGTTGTTCACCACCTTGGCGCCCACCCGGTTTTTTTCCGCCTCCAGGCCCACCATGTGGCCGGGGGTGTCATGGAGAAAGATGATGGGGATGTTGAACGAATCACAGAGGCACAGGAAGCTGGTGTGCTTCTCCAGGCCGTCGGTGTCCATGGCGCCCACGTTGTGGATCGGGTTGTTGGCGATGAAGCCCACCACCTCGCCGTCGATGCGCGCCAGGCAGGTGATGAGCATCTTGCCGAAGTTGGGCTTGAGCTCGAAGATCTCGCCGCCGTCCACCATGCAGGCGATGATCCGGTGCATGTCGTAGCTGCGGTTGCGCCGCTCGGGCAGGAAATCCAGGATCCGCGCCATGTTCCTACCCGATCCTTCGGGAACCGGCCGCCGCGGCGGACGCTGGTGGTGGTTCTGGGGCATGTAGTCGAGGAAGGCGCGGATCTGGGCGAAGCAGTCGTCTTCGTTTTCGGCCACGCGGTCGGCGATGCCGGTGATCTCGTCGTGGATGCGCCAGCCGCCCATCTCTTCGCCGGTGAAGCGCTGGCCGATGGCCCGGCTCAGGGCCCGCGGCCCGGATACGGACAGGGCGCTGCCCTTGACCTGGATCACGCAGTCGGCCAGCATGGCCTCGAAATCCGGTACCCCGTAGCACTCGCCCATGGCGGCCATGACAAAGGGCATCTGCCGGAAGTGGGTGTACTCGGCATAGAGGGTGTGGGTGCCGCCGCCGCCCAGGGTACAGATGTTGCGGGCCCCTTGGCAGTCGGGCATCCGCGCCCCGCCGGCCTCGCCGAGCCAGATCAAGGGCACCTGGTCCGCCTTGACCCGGGTCTTGAACGCGAGCATCTTCTTCAGGTTGATGCGGGCGTTGGTGGCCGCCAGAACGGTGAAATCGTTGGCGATGATACCCACCCGGCGGCCGTCGAGGCCGCCGTAGCCGCAGATGAGCCCGTCGGCGGGGGTGCGTGCCTGCATGCCCGGCATATCGGAGACGGCCAACTGGCCGAACTCGAGAAACGAGTCCGGATCCAGGAGCCGCTGGATGCGTTCCCGGGCCGTCAGCTTGCCGGCGGCATGCTGCTTGGCCACTTTTTCAGCGCCCCCCATCTCCAGGGCCCTGGCTCTTTTTTGCGCCAACTGATCGAGAAGTTCTTCAAAGGCCATCGGCTTTTTTTCCTTCAACAACGGGGCTACGCAAGGCGGCGCGGCGGCAAAAACCCTTGTGCCCGGCGTGCAGCGTTCGCTATAATGATTGCTGTTCGATTTTTAAAACCTTTGCGCACTCTCAAACCTTCTTTCGTGCCGTGGGTCCCTGTCAGGATCGATCCGGCCGGAATGCCGAGTGGCCGGATGCCCAAAAAAAACACCCTGACCAAACTCAAGGCGCAGGAACGTCAGGTCCGCCGCGACCTGATCATTGATGCCGCCCAGCGGATCTTCGGTACCAAGACCTACGATCGCACCAGCATGCGCGAAATCGCCGAGGAGGCCGGAATCGCCGCCTCGACGATCTATACCTATTTCCCCAACCAGGAAACGCTCTTCGTCGAAGCGATGGTGCGGGACACCGGCGGCCTCATCGACGAGCTGGAGCAGATGCTGACGGAAGAGGGCGACATCGATATCGAGCGGTTCATGAACCGCTACCTGGACTTTTACATCGACCATGAAACCCACTGGCGCATGATCACGCACTTTTTTCTCTTCGGGCAGATCGGCCCCGCCTCATCGGCCCGACTCAATGAAGTGGCCCGCCGGTTGCTGAACATCTTCGATGGGATCTTCGCCCAGATGAACTATGCCGGGGACGTCCGTCTGCTCTCCCATACCTTTTTTTCCGCCCTGAGCGGGATCCTGATCTCCTTTCGCAAGTATCCGGGCCGCGACGACGATCAGGTGCGGGCTCACATGAAACGCATCGGCAGGATGGTACGCGACATGCTCATGACCCATATCGCCGCCAGGGAGAAAACCGTCCCGCCGATGCCCTGAGATTTTTTTGCATCATTCCATGACCAGCAGCACCTGCTGGGCCAGAACCTTGTCGCCGGGTTTGACCCGCACCTCGGCAACCGTCCCCGGGTCCCGGGCGCAGACGGGGTTTTCCATCTTCATGGATTCCAGAATCAACAGCTCCTGGTTTTCAGCGACATTCTGTCCCGGCGCGATCAGCACCTCGATGATCGTCCCCGGCATGGGGGCCTTGATTTCCGTCATGTTTTTTTCTCCCTTGTCGTTGTGCAAGATCCACCGACGACGTCAGATGTAGTTTTGCAGCGACCGTTGCAGCTCCTTCTTGGCCACCTTGCCGATGGACGAGCGCGGCACATCGGTGGTGACGATGATCCGGCTGGGCTGCTTGTAGTCGGCCAGTCCCTTCTTGCAGTAGGCCTTGATTTCTTCACTGGTGATCGCGGCGCCTTCTTCCGGCACCACGAAGGCATAACCGGTTTCCCCCCAGATCGGATGGGGGCCGGAAACCACCGCCGAGGTGTTCACCCCGGGATAGGCGTTCAGATAGATTTCGATTTCCAGGGGATAGACATTGTAGCCGCCGCTTTTGTACATCTCCTTACAGCGACCGACGTAGTGCAGATAGTTCCGTTGGTCCAGAAAGCCGAGATCGCCGGTGCGGAACCAGCCCTGGTGGAACGCCCCGGCGTTGTCCTTTTCATCCATGTAGCCTGAAATGACGCTGTCGCCCCGGATGAGCAATTCTCCCACCTCCCCGGGAGGCGCCCAGGTGTCGTCCAGTCGCATGACCCGCATCTGAAAATCCAGGGCCGGGGGCCCCTCGGTCTCGATGATGGTCTTAAAGTCGTCGTCCGGTTTTGTGAAGGTGAAGAAACCGGCGGTTTCGCTCATGCCGAAACTGGCGAAAATCGTGGCCTTGGGGAAGGCGGCATGCAGCCGTTCCATGAATTCCGGGGTCTGGGGTTCGCCGGAAACGATGAGCTTGGTCACCGAGGACGTGTCGTAGTCGGCCAGGTTGCAGTTTTTGAACATCAGCCGGAACATGGTGGGGACCCCGCCGGTGAGGGTGATGCGGTGGGCCTGGATGATTTCGAGCATCTCCTTGGGGTCGAACCTCGGGCAGAGCACCGCCGTCGAGCCGGCGTAGAGCTGGTGGGCGATGAGGTCGTGGGTGCCGGCCACATGACTGGTGGGCATGTTGATGATGGTGCGGTCGGTATGGTGGACGCCACCGGATTCCACCGTCGCCTTGGCGATGGCCCAGGAGTTTTTGTGGCTGATCACTGCTCCCTTCGGTTTGCCGGTGGTGCCGCTGGTGAAGATGACGATCAGCGGATCGTCCGGCTTGGGGTGAAAGCGTTGGGGCACCGGGTCCGGCGCGCCCTGGAGCAGTTGCTCGAACGGCTGGGCACCCGGAGTGGATAGATTGCCGAAGTAGCTGTAAACATGGGAAAAGGAATAAAGCTGGGTCAGGGTTTCGGTCTTTTCGCGAAAGGGGTCCGGGTAGGCGAGCCCCACGAGGAGTTTCGGCTTGGCCCGTTCGCAGAGCGCCTGCATCTCCTGGGGGGTGTCCCGGGGATCCAGCGGGATGAGTACCAGCCCCATGGTGGCGGCGGCCATGTAGAGGGTCACGAAGGCCGGTGACTGGGGCAAGATGGTGGCGATGCGGTCCCCGGGAACCAGCCCCAGGGCGATCATGGCGTTGGCGGTGCGTTGGACCATCTCGTTGAACTGCCCGTAGGTGATCGACTGGCCCATGAAGATGTAAGCCACGTGATCGGGACGGGCGGCGGCGTGATTTTCCACCAGCCTGGCAAAATAGGGAACCATGCGCGTTGCTCCTTTTTGGCTTTGGCGTTGTTGGCTTCTCTTCTGCTAACAGCGCATCCCCCGGCCTTTGGGGCCCAGATGCAGCCGTTCTCCTTCGAAGGCCAGCGCCACCCAGCGGCAGAGCAGGGGGCGGGTGTCCCGGGGGTCGATGATGTCCTCGATGCCGAAGTGTTCAGCGGCCCGGAAGGGTTGGGCGAAACCGGCGTAGTAGGCCTGGAGGGCTTCATGCCGGGCCATGGGATCGGGGTCCGCCAGGATTTCGGCCTTGTGGGCGGCAAAGACGCCGCCTTCGATGGGAATGTTGCCCCAGTAGGCCGAAGGCCAAGCGTAGCGCCAGTTGAGTTTGCGCGGATCGCTCTGGGCCCCGCCGGCCACCCCGAAACATTTGCGGATGTAAATCGAGGCCCAGGGAATCGTGGCCTGGAGCACGGCGAAACTGGCCCGTACCCCCTTGCGGATCGTGCCCTGGTGTTCGGCTTCGACGCCGATGAAAAAGCCCGGCTGGTCGATGAGGTTGACCACCGGCAGATGAAACGTGTCGCACAGGTCCACGAAACGCTGGAACTTTTCGGCCACGTCCCAGGAAAAGGCCCCGGCCTTGTGGCGCACGTCGCTGGCCAGGACCCCCACGGGATAGCCGTCCAGGCGCGCCAGGGCCGTGATCTGGGAGCAGCCCTGGTCCCGGCCGATTTCGAAGATCGAGTCGCGGTCGAACACCGCCGTCATGATCCGGCGCATGTCGTAGGTTTTTTTCCCCTCCCGGGGCACGATGGAAAGGAGGCTTTCATCCCGGCGGTCCGGGTCATCGCGTTCGGCGTATTTGCGTTGGGGCATCTCCCAGACGTTGGCGGGCAGGTAGTCGAGAAAGCGGCGGGTCTGGGCCATGGCGTCGGCTTCATCCTCGGCCAGGTTGTCCACCACCCCGCTGATGCGGGTGTGAATCTTGTACCCGCCCAGCTCCTCCTTGGTGACGCGCTGCCCCTGGGCCCATTCCACCAGCGGCGGGCCGCCGACGAAGACCTGGCTCTTTTCCTTCACCATGACGGAAAAATGGGATTCCACCGTGAGCAGGGCACCGATCCCCGATACCGGCCCGAGCACCAGGGACACCATCGGCACCCGGGACATCATGTCGGCGAGCATCCCGGGCGCCACGTCGTTGATGTAGGGCAACTCCAGGTAGCCGATCTGGGCCACCTCGCGGATGGTGCCGCCGGCGCCGTCGAGGAGGCGAATCAACGGCAGGCGCAGTTCGTAGGCCATCTTGCCGTTGTAGGCCAGCTTGGCCTTGTACATCCGGCCCACCGAAGCGCCCCGGATGGTGAAATCGTCTCCCTGGACCACCACCGGCCGGCCGTCGATGCGGCCGAGACCCATGACGATGGGACACGGCGTGAACGCTTCCAGGTGGCGGTTCTGGGCGTCGTAGCGCCCTTCGCCGGTAAGGGCCCCGGTTTCGCTGAACGAATCCGGGTCGAGCAGCGCCGCGATCCGCTCACGAACCGTCATTTTGCCGGCGGCATGCTGGCGGGCCACCGATTCGGCGCCCCCCATTTCCTCTGCCCGGGCCTTGCGCCGGGCCAGTTCCTCAACTTCTTTTTGCCACATGTGGCTTCTTTCCTTTCCCAGGGACTGTTTTCATCCCTTGCGCCGGGCCGCCTCCATGTCGCGCAACTGTTTGCGCAACACCTTCTGGATGGGCGACTTGGGCAGTTGATCGATGAATTCCACCTGGCGTGGATACTTGTAGGCGGCCATGTTGGCCTTGCCGTAGGCGATGATATCCGCCTCGGTGACCTTTCCCCTGTAGGCATCGGCCAGGACCACGAAGGCCTTGACCGTCTCGCCGCGGTATTCGTCCGGCACTCCGATCACCGCCACCTCCTGGATTGCCGGATGCCGCAGCAGGACCGATTCGACGTCCGCCGGCGCGATATTGTAAGCCGAAGCGATGATCAGGTCCTTTTCCCGGTCCACGAAATAGAGAAACCCGTCCTCGTCCATGGTGCCGATGTCGCCGGTGCGCAGCCACCCGTCCACGAAGGTTTTGGCCGTCTCTTCGGGCTTGTTCCAGTATCCCTTGGCCACCTGGGGGCCTCTGAACCAGATTTCGCCCCGCTCGCCGATGGGTACCGGACGGCCCTGGCTGTCGGCGATTTTGACCTCTCCGCCCAGCGGAACGCCCAGGGCATCGAGGTTATACTTGTTGGGCAGGGAGACGATGGCGCCGGCGGTGGTTTCCGTCAGCCCGTAGCCGTTGAGCAGGTCAAGATTGGTGCGTTGGCGCCACCGGGCCTGAATCGCCTGGGGCACCGGTGCGCCGGAAGCGCCGGAAATCCGCAGGGCCGAAAGGTCGTAGCGGTCCAGGTCGGGGAGGGCGAGAAAGGCGATGTACACCGTCGGGGGGGCAAAAAAAATCGTCACCCGGTATTTGTCGAGAATCCGGACGTAACGCCTGGCGTCGAAGCGCGGTTCCAGGATGGTGGTGCCGCCGTCGTAGAACATGCAGATGGTGGCCAGCAGGTAGCCGGAGATGTGAAACAGGGGAAAGAGCACCAGGTTGATGTCTTCGGGGGTCATGGCGAAGTTTTCCGCCTGGTTGGCCGCGTTGTAGACGAAATTGCGGTGGGTGAGCATCACCCCCTTGCTCTTGCCGGTGGTACCGGCGGTATAGAGAATCATCATGGTGGCGTCGAAATCGACCTCCGCCGTGGGCGCCGGGGCCGGACCGCCGGTGTTGAGCAGGTCGAGGTAGCGGTGGATGTTTTTGCCGAAGGCGACTTTGGGGCGGCTGCCGTCCAGGCGGCTCTTGACCCGGTAGAGCAGATTTTGGGGAAAACCGAGAAAATCGTCGATGCCGGTGACCACGATGCGTTCCACCGCCGTATCCGCTGCCGCCGCCTTCACGTTTTCGAAGAACAGGTCCAGGGTCACCACGAGGCGAATGCCGGCGTCCTCGAAAATGTAGCGAAGCTCCTCCGGGCCGTACATCACGTTGGCCGGTACGTGGATGGCCCCCAGCCGGTTGGCGGCCAGAAAAGCGATGATATGCTGGGGGCAGTTGGGCAGCACCACCCCGACGCGGTCTCCCGCCTTGATCCCGAAATTCGCAAGAGCCGCGGCAAAACGGCCCACCTCATCGTCCAGGGCACGGTAGGAGATGGACCGATCCAGGAAGATCAGGGCCGGTTTTTGCGGGTGGTGGCGGGCACTGCGGGCGAACATGGCATAGGTGGTCATTTCATCGACTGGCGGAGTGGGCCTCAGCCCCCAGGACGGATCGTAAGACACTCGGGAAAGGGATGTCATGGTTTCCTCCGGCCGCAAAAAAGTTGTGAAGATGGCACAACCGCCAAGGCAAGATCCAAGAAGAACTAGATGCGATTCGCTATATCGAACGGCGTTCAGGGTGTCAAACGCATTTTTTGCCGCCGGTGACAGGGGACAAATCCCTTGCCTGGAACCGGCGGGCCGGGTATTTTAAAATTTTTAAAAAGCAGGACGGTTTGGGAAGAGGGGAACTGGCGTGCCGACTGGATCGCGCCCGGCGCTCAGCGGGTGGACAGAGGACTGAAAGATGACGCATCCCATCGATTACAGGGGGTTTTACCTCGTTTTTCGCGAAATCAGCCGCCTGGTGCACTCCACCAGCAGCGTGGACGAGGTGATTCGGCTGGCCGTGTACAAGACCACCGAACTCCTCTACGCCAAAGGCACGTTGATGCGGGTGCGCAATCCGGACACCGGTGAATTCGAGGTGGCCGCGGCCTGCGGCATTGCCGAACGCTTTCTCGACAAGCCTCCCGTCTCCTGCGAAAAGATCATGGAAGACCTCCAGGGGGGCGAAAAGGTGCGGATCTTTCGCGACATCTGGGCCGCCCCGCGAACCGATTCCCCCCAGCAGGTCTGGGATGAAGGGGTGCGCATGATCCTGGATGTGCCCCTTTACCATGACGAGGAATTGCTCGGCCTGATCCGGGCCTACCTGTCCGACGCCCATGGTTTCGAACAGGCCGAACTCGATTTTGTCGTCTCCCTGGGGGAACAGTGCGCCTGTGCCCTCAACAAGGCCCGCCTCATCGAAACCCAGCGTAGCCAGTACAATCGGCTGGTTTTGCAAACGGAGAAGCTTTCGGCCCTCGGGCGCATGGCCGCCGGCATCGCCCATGAGATCAACAATCCGCTGGCGGGGATCCTGCTCTACAGCTCCAACATGCTCAAGAAGGCGGGGCCGGAGAGCCCGTTTCGCCAGGGGTTGGAGATCATCGTTCGCGAAACGAGCCGGTGCAAGGGGATCATTCAGGAACTCTTGGAGTTTTCCCGTCACAAACCGCCCAAGAAATGTCCGGCCAAAATCAACGAGATCATCGAAAAGGCGCTGAGCATCGTGGACAACGAAATGATGCTGCGTCATATCAAGGTGGAAAAGCGTCTGGCCCGGGACATGGAGAATATTCTCCTCGACGGCAACCAGATGGAGCAGGTCTTCATCAACCTGCTGCTCAATGCGGCCCAGGCCATCGACAAGAACGGTCACATCGTCATCGAAACGCGGATGGACCCTTGCCGGCGGATAGAGATCGTGGAGATCACCGATGACGGTTGCGGGATTGCCCCCATAGATGCCACCCGGCTTTTCGAACCGTTCTATTCCAACAAGAACACCGGCACCGGCCTGGGTCTGGCGGTGAGCTACGGCATCGTGCGCAACCACAACGGCCACATCAAAGTGGCGAGCAAGCTGGGCGGCGGGACCCGTTTCACCATCGAGTTGCCGGTCCACGTCGGCTCCGGTGCCGATACCTCCGACAGAGGAACCGAGCATGGAACCCCTTGATATTCTGGTCATTGACGACGAACCGGTCATTTGTGACGGTTGCCGGTTGGTGCTCAACGATGCCGGTCACCGGGTAAAGACCCATGTGAGCGGCTGTGCCGGATTGGACGCTTTTTTCCAGGGCCGCTTCGACGTGGTACTGCTGGACCTCAAGCTCCCCGATGCGGACGGAATGGAGATTCTGGAGGCGATTCACAGTCGCAACCCGAACGTATATGTCATCGTCATGACGGGATATTCCACCGTCAGCAACGCCATTGCGGCCATGAAGGCGGGGGCCTTCGATTTCTTGCCCAAACCTTTCAGCGACGACGAGTTGAATATCGTTCTGGATCGGGTCCTGGAAAATCGTCGCCTGGTGATGGAAAACCTCTCCATGCGGCGCCAGCTCACCGAACCGTTTCATTTTCACAACATCATCGGTGAGAATCCGGCCATCCTGAAAATCTTCGATCAAATCAAAAAGGTGGCCCCCACCGACAGCACCGTGCTCATCTACGGCGAAAGCGGAACGGGCAAGGAGCTCTTCGCCCGGGCGATCCACGCCTACAGCCAGCGGGCGGCGCACCAACTCGTGGCCCTGGACTGTAGCACCCTGGCACCCGGGGTGCTGGAGAGCGAGCTCTTCGGACACGTCCGCGGATCTTTTTCCGGAGCGGTCAAGGACAAGCCGGGGATCTTCGAAGTGGCCAGCGCCAGCACCCTTTTTCTGGACGAAATCTCCGGCTTGAGCCTGGAGATCCAGGGCAAGCTCCTGAGGGTGATGGAATCGGGGGAATTCAAGCGGGTCGGTGCCACGACGGAGCAAAAGACCAAGGCGCGCATCATCGCCGCCTCCAACCGGGACCTGAAGGCCATGGTGGACGAGGGGCGCTTCCGTGAGGACCTCTTTTACCGGCTCAGCGTTTTTCCCATTTTCATCCCCCCGCTGCGGGAGCGGCGGGACGACATCCCGCGTCTGGCCAACCATTTTTTGAAACTCTTTAACAAGAAAACCAGCAAGCGCATCGACGGGTTCACCGACGAGGCGATGGATCTGCTGGTCAACCAGAACTGGCCAGGCAACGTGCGCCAGCTCAAAAACGTCGTCGAACGCCTCGTGATTCTCTCCGACCGCCGTTTCCTGGACATCGTCTACCTGCTTGACAACCTTCAGTCCCGGCCCAGCGCCGACGCCCCCAGCGTTCCCGAGTCCCTCGCCGAACTCAAGGCCGCCAAACAGCAACTCCTCGATGAAACTTTCGGGCAGATAGAAAAGGCCTTCATCCTCAAGGCCCTCCAGGAAACCAAGGGCAACATCAGCCAGGCGGCGGCCAAGGTGGGCATGCAGCGGTCCAACTTTCACGCGCTGATGCGCAAGCATGGCATCAGCGGCGATCAAGTCTGAGCACCTGATGCGGATCGTCCCCAGGCGGCGAATCCCCTTGCGGCTGGATTCATCGCGGGGATTCGGGGCGTATGATTTTTTATACATTTTGAAATAATTTAGGTTTTTATCGTTTTTAGCGATTTTCACCCCTTGCTTGTATGATCCTTTATACAGTATAGAGGACGGCAGACCATTTCGGCGCGAAGTCGAAAAACGCGTAATCGTTTGAGTTTGTTATTAAATATTATTTTTTGGACCCGGCGTCTCGTCTCGGCACGCCCTTTGCTCCTGGGAAAGGCAACGCTCGATTGCAGTCAACCTTTTCCAACTTTATTCATAATTCATACTATTAAGGAGGAGCAAATGAACGCACAGGCCCAAACCGTGGACAGAGACGAAGCACAGGACGTACGGATCCTTTTGATGGAAGACGAGAACGTGGTGGCTGAAGGCTTGAAGATGATCCTTTCCGAGGACGGCTACCGGGTTGAGATCGCCGGCACGGGCAACGGCGCCCTGGAGCAGTTTCACAGTCAATCCTACGACCTGTTGGTGGCGGATTTGCGCCTGCCGGACATCGACGGCATGGAGGTCATCAAGCAGATCAAGGCCGAAAAGCCGGAGACCAACGTGATTGTGATCACCGGCTACTCCACGGTGGACACGGCGGTGGAGGCGATGCGTTACGGCGCGTCGGACTACCTGGCCAAACCGTTCACCGAGGAGCAGATTCGATCGGCGGTGGAAAAGACCCTCAAGGGCAAGAAAACCCGCACCGCGCCGATGGAAACCCCGGCGGCGGACGAGGCGTCGCGGGCGCTCATCGAGAAACGCGAGGTGATGCGGGTGCTCAACCGCACCAGCGAGGACGGGGCCTTCTGGAATGCCCTGATGGAAAAAGGATCCGATGCGCTGGTCAACTACGAACTGTCCGACGAGGCCAAGGCGGCCATCGTTTCCGGTGACCTGGGATGGATCAACGCCCACATCGGTGAACTGACCCAAAAACAACTCATGTTCATCTACAAGCGTCTGGAGCGGGAGGCCTGGTAAAAACCGGGCCACCGGCCTCGGCGCGGATCGATTTCAACGCCCAACCGTGGAGTTCGACATGACGATTTCCAACGCAGCGCAACCCAAGGGGGCGGTCCTGGTCGCCGGTGGCGGCATCGCCGGCATGCAGGCCGCCCTGGACATGGCAGACGCGGGATTTTTCGTTTATTTGGTGGAACGCTCGCCGTCCATCGGCGGCGTGATGGCCCAGCTGGACAAGACTTTCCCCACCAACGATTGCTCGATGTGAATCCTGGCCCCCAAACTGGTCGAGGTCGGCCGGCACAACAACATCGAGCTGATTACCCTGGCGGAAGTCGAGTCCATCCAAGGCGCTCCGGGCGATTTCCAGGTGCAGGTGCGCCAGCACCCGCGCTACGTGGATATGGACAAGTGCATCGCCTGTGGCCAATGCGCCGCCAAATGTCCCAAGAAGGTCGATGACGAGTACAACGCGGGGCTCAACAAGCGTAAGGCGATTTACGTGCCCTACAGCCAGGCGGTGCCCCTGAAGTACGCCATCGATCCGCGCTACTGCATCTACCTGCAAAAGGGGCGCTGCGGGGTCTGCGCCAAGGTTTGTCCCTCGGGTGCCATCAATTTTGAAGACACCGAGAAGATGCGGACCATCGAGGTGGGGTCGGTGATCCTGGCCCCGGGGTTTCGCAGCTTCGATCCCGGTCGTCTCGATACTTACAGCTACGGCCAGGCTCCCAATGTAATCACGGCCGTGGAGTTTGAGCGCATCCTTTCAGCCACTGGTCCCTTCGGCGGCCACCTGGTGAAACCGTCGGCGGCCAAGGCGGGCACGGCGCCCAAAAAAATCGCCTGGATTCAGTGCGTCGGTTCCCGGGATATCAACCGCTGCGATCACGGTTACTGTTCGTCGGTGTGCTGCATGTATGCCGTCAAACAGGCCGTGATGGCTCGCGATCACAGCAGCGGCGATCTGGAGTGCGCCATTTTCTACATGGACATGCGCACCCAGGGCAAGGATTTCGACCGTTACCTGGAAAACGCCAAAAAGAGCGGGATCCGTTTCGAGCGTGCCCGGGTGCACTCGGTGGCGCCGCCCCAGCACGGCGATGACCTCACGTTGCGCTACGCCCGGCAGAACGGGGACATCGCGGAGGAAACCTTCGATATCGTCGTGCTTTCCACCGGTCTTGAAATCGCTCCCGAATCGGTGGCCCTGGCCGAAAAACTTGGTGTCCCCCTCAACTCCGACCACTTCGCCGCCACCGACAGCTTCGCCCCGGTGGCCACGGGAAAACCGGGCATTTTCGCCTGCGGGGCCTTCACCGGGCCCAAGGATATCCCCCACTCGGTGATGGAGGCCAGCGCGGCGGCGGCGGCGGCCACCGAATCGCTGTCCGTGGCCCGCCACAGCCAAACGCATACATTGGTTCTGCCGAAGGAAACCGACGTCAGCGGTCAGGCGCCGCGGATCGGGGTCTTCGTCTGCAACTGCGGCATCAACATCGGCGGGGTGGTGCGGGTGCCGGAGGTGGCCGAGTACGCCCGCACGCTGCCCAACGTCACCTACGTGGAGGAAAATCTCTTCACCTGCTCCCAGGACACCCAGGACAAGATGGCCGAGGTCATCGCCCGCGAAAAGCTCAACCGGGTGGTGGTGGCGGCCTGCACGCCCCGGACCCACGAGCCGCTCTTCCAGGCCACCCTGGCCAGCGCCGGGCTCAACCGCTACCTCTTCGAAATGGCCAACATCCGCAATCAGGACTCCTGGGTCCATGCCAACGATCCGGATGCCGCCACGCGCAAGGCCAAGGACCTGGTGGCCATGGCCGTGGCCAAGGCGGCCCTGCTCACCCCGTTGACCCAGACCGAGCTGCCCATGAGCCGCAACGCGCTGGTGGTGGGCGGCGGCATCGCCGGCCTGACGGCGGCCCGGGCTCTGGCACGCCAGGGTTTCCCGGTTCACCTGGTGGAAAAGAGCGATGTTTTGGGCGGCCACGGCCGGCGCCTGCGCGCCACTTGGCGCGGTGAGCCGGTGGGCGAGCGTCTCGCCGGATTGATCGCCGATCTCGAGGCCGATCCTTTGGTGCATATCCACACCAACACCGCCGTGACCGAAGTGGACGGCTTTGTGGGCAATTTCAAGACCCGGATTTCCACCGGCGGCGGCAGCGAAACCATCGACCACGGGGTGGCGATCCTGGCCACCGGAGCCAAGGAGTACAAGCCCAAGGAGTATCTGTACGGCCAGCATCCGGCCGTGGTGACCCAGACGGAACTCGATGACCTCATCGGCGCTGGCGACGAGCGCCTGGCCGGCGCCACCGATGTCGTCTTCATCCAGTGCGTCGGGTCGCGCAACGCCGAACGGCCCTACTGTTCCAAGGTCTGCTGCACCCACGCCCTGCGCAACGCCCTGGCCATCAAGGCCGCATCGCCGGAGACCAATATCTACGTGATCTATCGGGACATGCGAACCTACGGCCTGCGCGAGGAAATCTTCCGCGAAGCCCGGGCCAAGGGGGTCATGTTCTTCCAGTACGATCCCGAAGCGCCGCCCGCGGTGGAGGCCGAGGGCGACCGGGTGCGGGTGACCTTCCACGACCATATCCTGAACCGTCCGGTGGCGGTGGATGCCGACTTGCTGGCCCTGGCGGCGGCGGTGGTTTCCGATGCGGAAAACGGCTTGGCCCAGTTTTTCAAGGTGCCGGTGGACGGCGACGGATGGCTCCTGGAAGCCCACCAGAAGCTGCGGCCGGTGGATTTCGCCACCGACGGGGTGTTCCTCTGCGGGCTGGCCCACTATCCCAAGCCCATCGATGAGAGCGTTTCCCAGGCCCTGGCCGCGGCGGCCCGGGCGGCCACCTTTCTCGCCCGGGACACGATCCTGGTGGGCGGGGTGGTTTCCTGGATCGATCCGGCGCTTTGCACCGGTTGTGGCGGGTGCATTCAGGTCTGTCCGTACAACGCCATCGCCATGTCGGAAATCACCGGCATGGCCGAGGTCAACCCGGCCCTCTGCAAGGGATGCGGCGCCTGCGCGGCGGCCTGCCCGAGCGAGGCACCGATTTTGATGGGATTCAACAACCGGCAGCTTTACGCGCAGATTCACAGCGCCTTGGCCGCCTGAAACGGTATCGAGGGGGAAAACAGTGAACCCGGAACCATTCGAACCGAAGATTGTCGCTTTTTTCTGTAACTGGTGCACTTACGGGGCCGCGGACCTCGCCGGCGTCAGCCGCCTGAGCTATCCGCCCAACATCCGGGCCATCCGGGTGATGTGCTCGGCGACCGTGTCCCCCCACCACGTGCTCAAGGCCTTCCAAGAGGGGGCCGACGGTGTTCTGGTGGGCGGGTGACACATCGGCGACTGCCATTACCTGTACGGTAATCACATGACATTGAAACGGATGACCTTTCTCCAGCACCTGCTTACCTTCATGGGGCTGGAGGGACGGCTCCACCTGGAATGGATCTCTTCAGCCGAGGCTCAGAAATTCGTCGCCACGGTCACCGGATTCACCGAAACGATCCGTCGGCTCGGCCCCAGTCCGCTGAGGATCGCCGCCTCGCGGCAAGCGGATGACGCAACGATGTCGCCAATGCCCCAAAGCGGATGCCTCGACTTGCCCAAAACCGATGCCGTGCCGGAGACCGGCGTCCAGATCGCCAACGGATGAGTGCCATGACACCGATTCAAGAACAAGTGCACCAGTGGCTGGAAGAAGAGCGGGTGGACATTTTTTTGGCCTACCGCATCGTCGAGGGCCATCCCTTGCCCTATGCCTTTACCCGTGAGCACATCGAGGAAACCGGGGAGTTGGTCACCGGACCGGCCCGTTACAGCCTGGAAAAATTTGCCACCCACATCGCCTCCCGCTACCCCGACGCCCGCATCGGCATGGTGGCCCGGGACTGCAACCAGCGGGCGTTGAACGTGCTGCGGGTGTGGAACCAGCTCAAGGAAGGCCAGGTGGAGACAGTGTCGGTGAACTGCTGTCCCTCGGACCTTCGCGCCCACGCGGACTGTTCCTACCTGGAACGCCGTCCGGTGGGGGTGGTGAAGCAGCAACTCGGCCAGGTGCCCAACCAAGCCGTGGCCGATGTTGACGCCCAGCCGTCGGTCGAACGTTTCGATCGCTGGATGTACGAGTTTCAGAAATGCATCAAATGTTACGGTTGCCGCAACATCTGCCCGGTGTGCTTTTGCAACGAATGCAGCCTGGAGCATGCCGAGCTCATCGGCACCGGCCATCTGCCCCCCGACATCCCGATCTTTCATCTAGTGCGGGCCGTCCACATGGCCGGCCGCTGTATCGACTGCGGTCTCTGCGAGGATGCCTGCCCCGCTGAAATTCCCCTGCGGCTGCTTTACCGCAAGGTTAACGCCATCGTTAAAGATCTCTTTGAATACGAAACGGGCTCCGGCGACACCCTGCCGCCCTTTTCCATTCTGGGCCCAAAGCCCACGATGAGCCCGACGCCGCTATTGGCGGTTGCACAGGAGTAACGGCATGGAAATGAAATTTGTTCCTTCGATCTGTTCCTACTGTGGCACCGGGTGCGGGGTGCTTTTCGAGGTGCTCGACGGCGAGCTGGTGGGCACCCTGCCGATGAAGACCCACCCGGTCAACCACGGAAAATTGTGCATCAAGGGCTGGAATCTGCACGAGCACATCAACAGCCCCCTGCGCCTCAAGAATCCGTTGCTGAAAACCTTCGGCCGTTTCACCAAGGTGGATTGGGACAAGGCGATGGATGTCACCGCCGATCGGCTCAAGGCGGTTATCGCCGCCCACGGTCCCGACAGCGTGGGGGTGCTTGTCTCGGCCAAAATGACCAACGAGGAGAACTACCTGGCCCAGAAGTTCGCCCGGGCCGCCATCGGCACCAACAACGTGGATCACTGCGCCCGGCTCTGACATGCCTCCACGGTGGCCGGTCTGGCCGCCGCATTCGGCAGTGGTGCCATGACGAATTCCTACGACGACCTGGAAACCGCCGGTTGCATCTTTGTGGTCGGTTCCAACACCACGGCGTGCCACCCCTTGATTGCCACCCGCATCTACCGCGCCAAGGAACGCGGTGCCCGGGTGATCGTGGCCGATCCGCGTCAGACCCAGATCGGAAACCTGGCGGACCTGTCGGTTCACCACCGGCTCGGCAGCGATGTCGCGTTGCTCAACGGGATGATGCACTGGATCATCGAAAACGATTGGCATGACAAGGATTACATCGCCGCCCGCACCGAGGGCTTCGAGGCGCTGGCGGCCACGGTGGCGGCGTATTCGCCCCAACGGGTCCAAGACATCACTGGGGTGCCGGCGGATGACATCAAAAAGATGGCCGAGCTCTATGCCACCTGCGGATCCGCGGCCTTACTCTACGCCATGGGCATCACCCAGCACACCACCGGCGTGGACAATGTCAAGTCGTGCTGCAACATCGCCCTGCTCTGCGGCAACGTGGGGGTGGCCGGCGGAGGCGTCAATCCGCTGCGCGGCCAGAACAACGTCCAGGGGGCCTGTGACATGGGCGGACTGCCCAACGTGTTCACCGGCTATCAGCCGGTGAGCGATCCGGCCGTGGTGGAAAAATTCTCCAAGGCCTGGGGACGCCCCCTGTCCGACAAGCCGGGCATGACCATCACCGACATGATCAGCGCCATGCTCGACGGTCGTCTCAAGGCCCTGTACGTCATCGGCGAGAATCCCAAGCTCTCCGATCCGGATTGGAACCATCTCCAGCATGCCCTCAACCGCCTCGACCTGCTCATCGTCCAGGAGCTGTTCCTGTCGGAAACAGCCCAGATCGCGGACGTGGTCCTGCCGGCGGCCTCGGTGGCGGAAAAAGAAGGCACCTTCACCAATTCAGAGCGCCGTTGCAGCCGCATCCAGAAGGCCATCGAGCCGGTGGGCAACGCCCTGGCCGACTGGCAGATCATCTGCAAGTTGTCCACCGCCATGGGATACCCGATGGATTATCCCGGCGGCCCGGAGCAGATCTTCGATGAGATGGCGGCCCTGACGCCCAAGAGCTATGCCGGCATGTCCTACCAGCGGATGGGCCTCAATGGCCTGCAATGGCCATGCCCCGACGCAAATCACCCCGGGACCCCGATTCTGCATACCCAGCAGTGTACCCGGGGGCTCGGAAAGTTCCATGCCATCGAATATCAGGATCCGGCCGAGATGCCCGATGAGGAATATCCTTATTTCCTGACCACCGGGCGCATGTTTGCTCATTTTCACACCGGCACCATGACGCGTATTTCGTCCCACCTGGATCACGAGCAGCGCAGCGGGTACGTGACCATTCACCCGGACGACGCCGCCCGCCTGGAGATCGCCGAAGGAGACCTGGTGGCCATCACGTCGCGTCGCGGCCAGATGGAGGCGCCGGCTCAGATCAGCGCCGAGGTGCCGCCGGGAAACCTCTTTTTACCGATTCACTTCGGCGAGTACCCGGCCAACATGCTCACCAGCGCCGAGGCCTTCGATCCCCTGGCCAAAATTCCCGAGTTCAAGGTCAGCGCGGTGCGTATCGCCAAGGCCCAAGCGGCCTGAGATGTCTGAGGGGGGAAAAAGAACGCCGAAGCATTGTGATTAGGTCACGGGGCGACCGCACCCGGTGGAAGGAGGCAAATCCGGATGCTGATCGCCCCGTGGCGGGGTAAGTGCCACCGTTGCGCACGGCGCAAACGGCGAGCACCAGGGGGGCGAAGAAAGGTCAGCGGGAAACGATTTCGGCTTCCAGCTTTTGGGCGATGGTCATGGATTGATCCAGGGCGTCGTTGATGTTAAACAGTTGGATTTTGAGGGTTTTGAGACTCGCCGGTGTCGCCTTGATCGAAGCCCCGCTCTCCAGGATGGACTTCAACTCCCGGGCCTTGTCGGTGAGCCCGGTGAGCTTGTCGGTAAAGGTGCCGACCTCTTTGGCCCATTTGGCCCGTTCATCGGGGGGAAACAGGATGGGCTGAGCGCCCAGACCGGTCACAAGGGCCTCGATGCCGTATTCTTCCGGATCCGCGATGATTTCGTAAGTGGACATGTCTCTGCTCCTTTCCAGAACCGTTGGTCTATCGTGGAAAGCCCCGGTTTGTCCCCGGTGAGGACACCATGAAGGGTCGCCCGGAACGCGCGGGGGGCCGCCCTGTCCACATACAGATTCAATTCGCATGCCAAAGTGATGGATATTCAGATAACTGCTTGCCCGGTCTCCTGATCATCTCGTCTCAAACCCTGCCACCGTCATTTTTCACCCTCGATCGGCCGACAACCGGTGCACAGGCCTTGGACATTCATCGTACAGGCTGAAGCCCGATTCAGTTGTGAACCGGTTAGAGGGTTCCCCGCAGGCCGATGGCATCGGCTGCCGAGCGCATCCCCGCGATGGTCTCTTCGATGAGGGCCCCAAGGTCCATGTCCAGCATGGCAGCCCCTTTTTCGATGATGCCCCGGTCCACGCCGGCGGCAAAGCGCTTGTCTTTCCACTTTTTCTTGATCGATTTGGCCGTCAGGTCCATCACCGAGCGGGACGGGCGCACCAGGGCCGCGGCCGCCACCAGTCCCGTGAGCTCATCCACGGCAAAGAGGACTTTTTCCATCTCGCTCTCCGGCCGCACGTCGGAGCAGATCCCCCAGCCGTGACTGACCACCGCCCGAATATAATCCTCCGGCCATCGGTTCTCCCTCAGGATTCGTTCGCTCTGGCGGCAGTGTTCCTGGGGGTACTGCTCGTAGTCCAGGTCGTGGAGCAACCCCACGATACCCCACATCTCTTCGTCGGCGCCGCGTTGGCGGGCCATGTGGCGCATCACGGCCTCCACGGCCAGGGCATGCCGAATCAGGCTTTCGGACTGGTTGTACTGGTTCAGCAGCGCCCAGGCTTGATCACGGGTCGGTGCGGCGTTGTCATTCATGGCATAATTCTCCAGATTGGTTTATGATTAAAAAAATCGGCGGCTGATCAACCGATTGCATAGTCCGCCGATGGGCGGGTGTCAATCGAAGGGCGGAAGATTTCGTTGACACCCATCCGTCCATGCCTAGGTTAAAAGGAAGGTGATGGCCGGCGCCCGGATGGCCGATGGCGCTGGCCGTCGAAACGATTCACCTCATGGCAGGAGGAAGGCATCTATGCAGGTAGCGCTGACGTTCAAGAATCTGGATGCATCCGAGCACTTCAAACAGTACGTTCAGGAGAAACTCGACCGGGTGGACAAGCTCCTGGACAAGCCTGCGTCCGCGGAGGTGGTCCTCGGCACCGAAAATCTTCACCAGGTGGCCGAGGTGCGCTTGGCCAGCGGCGGCTTGAGCGTTCAGGCCAAGGCGGATGCGGACGATTTGCATGCGGCCATCGACCAGATGGTGGACCGGGTACGTCGTCAGATTACCAAACAGAAGGAAAAGGTGCGCGAGCGACGTCCGGCGGTTCCGTTGGCCAATTGATCGGCCCCCGGCATCTAGTTGGTCGTTCTTCGTGTTGACCACGGTGATCAGAAGAATCCCCGCAGAGTGCTTCCACTTTGCGGGGATTTTCAGTGAGGCGGTTTGGTTTGACGCGCCATGCGCTCCTTCGATACAGAACTGTTTGAAAACCCTTCGGGTTGGTGATAGTCTGCAATTTCTTTTTTTCCGGCGACGTTTCCGCTTGTTCTTTGGTGGCGGAGGATGACGCTTCGACCTTTCTCACCACCGCGAAAATTATGAAAAGCTCAGGGTTTCGAAGTTTTGACGCGGTGGCCGGTGCTTTTTTCGTCGCGCTCGGCATCGGCGGCGTCCTTTTTTTCGATTGGGGAGAGTTGCGCCTTGCCTTTCTGCTGCTGATCTACGTTTTGTTGATCATCGGTTTCCGTCTCGATGAGATCAGCCGCCGCCTCGCCGCCATCGACCGGCGCCTGGCGCTGCAGTATCAAAGGCAGGTGGAGCTGGATGCCGCCAGCTTTTCGTCCGAAGCCCCTCCTCCTTCCCCCTCCGTGAAATCCCAATGAGCCTCCAATCCGGCAGAATCGCCCGGGTATCGGTGCATGGCGGCCACAGCGGCCAGTTTTGCTGCCATGCCGCCGACGATCTGGCCTCGATGGTGGCAGCTTACGCGGATCAAGGATTCGCCTGGGTGGGATTGACTGAACACATGCCACCACCGGATGATCGCTTTCTCTATCCAGAGGAACGGCAGGCGGGGCTCGACGCCGCCGCCCTGCGTCATCGCTTTGCCGCATACATGGCCGAGGCCCGGCGCCTGCAGCGCCGGTGGGCGTCCACGTTGCCCATTCGGGTGGGCTTCGAGACCGAGGCTTACAGCGGCGCTTTCGACCTTGCCCGCCGATTGATCGAAGATTTTCATCCGGACTACATCGTGGGATCCGTGCATCATGTGGCCAACATTCCCATCGATTTTTCTCCCGCGGTCTACGCCGAAGCCGTTGCCCGCTGCGGCGGCCTCCAGGAGCTGTACCTGGCCTATTTCGATCTTCAACTGGAAATGATCGAAACCCTTGAACCCCAGGTGATCGGTCACTTCGACCTGGTGCGTATCTTCGACCCCGACTACCCGCAACGGCTGGCCTCGGTGCCGGTGGTCGGGCGCATTGCCCGCAATCTGGAGAAAATCCGCCAACTCGGAGCGATACTCGATTTGAATGTGGCCGCCTGGGACAAGGGGGCCAGCGAACCGTATCCGGCCGCGGTGATTCGCCGCCAGGCGCGGCGACTGGGGATAGCCTTGGTTCCAGGCGATGACAGTCACGGCGTAGCCATGGTGGGGCGCCACTTCGACCAGGCCGCCGCCCTGCTGGAGGCCGAAGGTTTTTCCACCGACTGGCCGGTGCCGGGGGTGTAACGAGGCCGTTGCCGCTGCCCGGGGCGATGTGCTAATAATTTTTGCTCCGAGTGAGTGTCCCGATGGCCGAAAAAAAGACTGTTGCCGAAAGACAGGGGGGTTGCATGCCCGCCGAGGGGTGTTCTCCTGACGGCGGTCGGCCGCGGGGGCTTCTTAAACGCGCCTACGGGCGCTTCATCAAGCTGAGGGGCTGTCCGCGAGAAATCGCCAGAGGATTCGCCGTGGGGATTTTCGTGGGGTTCACTCCCACCCTGGGGGCCCAGATGCTCATCGCCGTGCCGTTGGCCGCCTTGCTGAAGTCCAACAAGTTGGCCGCGGCGGCGGGGGTCTGGATCACCAATCCGGTGACGGTCCCCTTCATCTATGGGCTGACCTATTTGGTCGGATCGCAGCTGACGGGCCTCTCGGGCCACCCCTCTATCGGATTTGTTCCGGAGATCACGCTGGTGGAAATTGCCGCCAAGGCGCCCCACATCTTTTGGACCTTGGGTGTCGGTGGCATCGTGGTGGGCCTTCCCATGGCGGTGGCTGGATACTACTTCTCCCTGGCCGCCGTCACCCGGTATCGGGAACGTATCCAGCAAAAGATCGCTGCGGGCAAGGAAAGGCTGATTCATCACCACCGCATCAGGGGCAAGAAACGCAGATAGAATCGTCGTATCGCCGGGATGATGCCCAAGGACCTTGGAATGCCCCAGATTTGCCTGGTACAGCCGCCGATCCGTGATTTTTACCTCACCGCCAAGCGTACCTTCCCCGCCGGTCTGGCCGCCATCGCCGGCGCGTTGCGCGCCGCCGGCTTCACCGTGAATATCGTGGACGCCTTGGCCGCTTCCAAGCGCCGGGTCAAACCGCTGCCTCCCGAGCTGGCGGAGCTGGCAGGCTTTTATGGGCCGCCGGACCGATCCCCCTTCGGCCTTTTTTCCGCCTGGGCCCATCATGGTCTCAGTTTCGAGACCGTCGCTCATCGCGTGAGTGAGATGAAACCGTTTCTGGTGGGGATTTCCAGTCTGTTTACCGCCTATGCCGACGAGGCCCTGGCCACCGCCGAGGTGGTGCGACGACACCTTCCCGATGCGCGAATCGTGGTGGGGGGCCACCATGCCACGGCCCTGCCCGAGCAGGTGATGGCCTGTGCGGCGGTGGATTTCGTCATCCGGGGCGAAGGGGAAGAAGCGATGGTGGCCCTGGCCCTGGCGTTGGAGGGCCGCGGCAATCTCGATGGGGTGCCCGGGCTGGTGGGGCGCCGATCCGGAGTTGACCTGTGGATGAACCCGCCGGTTTGGGTTGCCGATCTGGATGGCCTGCCCCCCGCCGCCTTCGATCTGGTGGCTCGCCGGGCCTACCGCCGCGGCGGGCGCGGGGCGGTTCAGATCACCGCCAGCCGCGGATGCCCCTACCGGTGTTCCTACTGCGCCTTCGGCGACGCGGCCGCACCGCCGTACCGGCGCCGTTCGGTGGCCTCGGTGCTGGCGGAGATCGACGCTGCCGCTGATCAGGACGACCTCGGATTCATCGATTTCGAAGACGAGAACCTCAGCCTGGATCGCGGTTGGTTCGTGGCGTTGCTGGAAGGGATCTGCCGGCGCTTTGCACCGGGGACCGTGGAACTGCGGGCCATGAACGGGCTGATGCCCTCCACCCTCGACGATGACCTGCTCCGCTTGATGCAAGCGGCCGGTTTTCGCTCGCTGAATCTGTCGCTGGGAACCGCTGTCCCCCGGCGGACGCGGTTTTTCCGGCGTCCGGATCTACGCCGGGCTTTCGACCGGGTGCTTGTCACCGCGGCGCGACTGGGCATGACGGCCGTGGGTTACATCATCGTGGGCGCGCCGGGACAGCCGGCTGGCGAGAGCCTCTCCGATCTGCTTTTTCTGGCACGGCGACCGGTGCTGGCGGGCCTTTCGGTGTACTATCCGGTACCCGGAACCCTGGATTTCGAGCGCTGTCGGCAGATGGGGCTGTTGCCTTCCACCTTTGCCCGCATGCGCGCGACGGCCCTGCCCGTGGGCGACGACGCCAGCCGTCATCGCACCGTCACTCTCCTGCGCCTGGGCCGCCTGCTCAACTTCATCAAGGCCCTCAAGGACGGTGGCGTGCCGCTGCCGGCGCCGACCCCCCTGGATGACGGGCCGATTTCGCCCCCCGCCGACCGGGCGATCCTGGGCCGTCGTCTCCTGGCGGCTTTTCTGCACGACGGCAAGCTACGAGGCGCCGATGCGTTAGGAAACGTCTGGATTTATCCCTGCGATACGGCGCTCACCGAACGTTTCAGGCGAGCCCTGCGCCACGTGCCGGCATGCCCTGCAGGTACGGGTCATAGAGTCCGGGTGGCGGAATCTTCAGGCAATTTCTGAAGGCGAAGTTTCGCTTTGTGGCGTATATTTTACAAAAATCGACGTGTTTCCCCAGAATCCGGGAGACCCTTAAGGAGCGGCGCCGTTTGACGCTATGCCTTTTTATGGACGGAGCGTTGCCAAGAAATTATCCTATTTTCATGTCCATCCCTGAATCCGGTTGAAACGGGTCAATCGTTGGTTTCGGGAGGCAGGTTTCTGACGATGAGTGGCTTTCAAACAGCCGTGGTTGGTTTATTTTCCGGTTTTTCCACGATCCGCAAACCGATCAAAAAATGGTTCTTGAACTTGCCTTCGCTTTCCCGCGTGATATGAGCGATTCGGGTCTTGCGGATCTCCGGTGGCCGGGACAAATCCGCCGGGTAGTACTTCACTTCCAACTCCTTGTCGATTTCCAGACTCTCCAGAGCACTGGAGTCTTCCTTTAGCAACAGACACATGCCTTGGGAAGAAAAATTCCAAACCCTCGCTTGAAAGCGGCATTGGGCGGCATCTATGCGGAACTCGGCGCTAGTGTAGGTTTCTGGCCGATTTCTGGATTCGCGGCGTCTTTCCAAAATTCCCTTTTTTTCATTATGATCATCAAACATAACGCGGTCTCTCCTTCACGGGTTAGCACCAGTTGCGGATCGCCCATCGCCAGCTCGGCAAATCCCGCCTCGCAGCTTCCCGGGTAGCAGTCCACTTTCATTGGACGATCTGATCGAAAGCCCAGCGCAGCCATCCGGTCCCGATTGGCGATGAAGCGCTGTCGCCTTGGCCATTTCGCCGAGGATCCGTTTCATGAAAAAGCGCCGCACGGCGGTGGGCGGGCGACGCCGTACGGTAATGGGGCCGAGGGGGGCTGTCCTGTCGTGAAACGACAGTTTGCGTTTAAAGTACGAGATAAACGTCTGGCGATAGATCCGGTTCATGGTCGACCAAGGAGTGAGGAGGTGCCGGCGCAGGGTCCACAACTGGTTGGCTGTCGTCAATTCAAACCCTTTTTCTTTCAGGCGGGCTTGCATGATGTGCTCGCCGTCGCGATGCATTTCAGTGCGGATGTTGAGCCCCGGCCCGATGTCGCCGAAACGGAAGCGACGGGCGCCGATCAAGGTATTGAACAGTACGTCATCATATTAAAAAAAGCCGGATTTTCAAGTCAATTCAGTTAAATTAATCCCATTTATCGCGCTACCCTCCGCTGACATGGCCCGCGATGGTGTTGCGGACCATCTCCGCCGTTGCCGGCGGATTCAGGTGCTTGAAGACGCTGTAGGCAATGGGATCCAGCACCCGCAGCCGGATGTGGTGACGGCCGTGGAAGTTGAGGCTGTACTTGGGCAACGCATGGCGTGTGCCGTCGATGGCGATGGGC
>JACDJB010000589.1_pt1 | contig 36012 bp, 28 predicted proteins | sample 7454121 | NCBI WGS metagenome assembly JACDJB01 (sample SAMN14253290, study PRJNA609438) | sludge metagenome | isolation source: sludge after 25d culture with pyrite | collected 2018-12-20
CTCGACTTCCTGTCGATCGGCACCAACGATCTCACGCAGTACACGCTGGCGATCGACCGCTCCGACCACGAAGTGGCCTCGCTCTACGAGCCCTTCCATCCGGCGGTGCTGCGCCTGGTGGCGATGACGATCCGCGCCGCGCGCCGCGCCGGCAAGCCGGTGGCCGTATGCGGCGAGATGGCGGGCGACTGGGGCGCGACGCAACTGCTGCTCGGCATGGGGCTGCGCGAGTTCTCGATGCATCCCGCGAGCCTGCTGCGCGTCAAGCGCGAAATCCTGCGCGCCGACGTCACGAAGCTGGCGCCGCGCGTCACGCGGCTGCTGCAGGCAGTCGATCCGCTGCGCATGCGCGCGCAGCTTGCGCGGTTGGTCGCGGCCTGAGAGCAGCTCAGCGCGGCTGGGGCAGCCGCGCGAACAGCAGCGCGCCGATCGCGAGCATCGCCGCGATCGTTCCGAACGCGGCCGCAAAAGGCGGCCCGCCGATCGCGACGGCTGCCGACGCCGCAGCGCCGGTGAGCCACTGCATCAGCGCCACGCCGAGAAACAGCGCCATCGTGAACAGCGACAACGCGCGGCCGGTCATCGATGCGGGATAGGCGTCGCGCACGTCGGCGTATTGCAGCACTCCGTAGCCCGAGAGCAGCGAAAACGCGATCGAGATCGCCACGTCGAACGAGGCGCCGACGCCCGGCGCGAGCAGCACGAACATCGCTGCGCAGCCGAGCGTGCCGCCGAGCAGCCAGCGCCGGCGCGTTCCACGCCCCGGATCGAGGCGGCCGAACAGCGCCGGACCGATCATCGAGGCGACCGACACCGCGATCGCGACGTTGCCGCTGGCCACCAGCGAAAAGCCGTAGCGCTCGACGAGCAACGGCCCGAGCCACAGTCCGCGCAACGAAACGAATGCCGCGTAGCTGACCGTCGCCAGTGCCAGGATGCCCCAGGTGTGCGGCATCGCGAACAGCGACGTGAAGCCGCGCAGCGCCTGTCCCAGCGTTTCTCGCTGCGCGCCGGCGGCAGCGCTCGTCGCAGTGCCGGTCGCAGCGCCCCCTTGGGCGCCCGCTGCGGCGCCCGCCGCAGCGCCCGTCTCGGCACCCGCCGCAGCGCCCGTCGCCGCGGGGGCGCGCACGAAGCGTGCGATCGCCAGCCACGCGGCCGCCGACAGGAGTCCGAGTGCCACGAATCCCCAACGCCACGAGCCCGCCTCGATCAGCCAGGCCAGCGGCGTGCCGGTGGCGAGCATGCCCATGCCGCCCAGGCCGAGCACGAGCCCCGACACCGATGCGTAGCGCGCGGCCGGGAAGCGCTGTGCGATGAACACCGTGCAGACGAGGAAGGCCGGCGCGCAGCCGATGCCGATCAGCGCCTGCGCCGCGAGCAAGACGCCGAACCGGTCGGTGTACGCCGACAGCGCCGACCCGACGATGGTGAGCGGAAAGGCGACCAGCACGGTGCGTCGTACGCCGTACAGGTCGATGCCGATTCCCATCAGCAGTTGCAGCGCGCCGAAGGCGAAATGGAAGGTGCCCGCGAAAATGCCGAGCCCCTGCGGATCGAGGTCGAACTCCGCCTGCAGCTGCGGCGCCATGATCGCCGCCACCGTGCGGTACGCCTGGCTGAGCGCGAAGCCGCCGGTGAGCGCGAGCAGCATCACCCAGGCGGAGCCCAGGTCTTCGGAACCGGTGCGGGAGCGAATGGGGGAGTCGGCGGGCATCGATCGCGGAGCACGAACGGCGCTCGACAGGCGCCGCAGGAGAGCGCCGACTATACGGCGTTCGGCCCGCAGGTGGCGCGCCGCTCTTCCGCTCCTCGTTTCGGCGCTGCATGACGCAGCGCTTCTGGCTCCGCAAAGTGTTGCGCGCGGCAAAACGCTGTCGTTCGCAGCGTGTCGGTTCGCGTCGCGTTTCCGCCGCGCCGGGCTCGACCGGGATCGGCGATCCGCGCACGCGAGCCGGTCAGATCATCTCGAGCGGCTTCGGTCCTTCGGGCGGCGCGAACAGCCGATCGATCTCCTGCGCCTCGGCGTCATCCAGCGGCCGCTGCAGCACCTGCGCGTTCTCGCGCATGCGCTCGCGATGCGAGGTCTTCGGGATCGCGATCACCCCGGACTGCGACAGCAGCCACGCGAGCGCGAGTTGCGCCGGCGTGCGTTCGACGCGCCTGGCCATCGCCTGCAGGCGGCGGTCGCGCAGCAGCCGTGCCTGCTCGATCGGCGAGTACGCCATCGCAGGGATCGAGCGCTCGCGCAGCCACGGCAGCAGGTCCCACTCGATGCCGCGCCGCGTCAGGTTGTAGAGCAGCTGGTTCGCGGCAACGTGCCGGCCACCGGGGGTCGACCACAGCTCGCGCATGTCGTCGAGATCGAGATTGCTCACGCCCCAGTGGCGGATCTTCCCGGCGCGGCGCAGCGCCTCGAAGCCGTCGACGGTGTCGGCGAGCGGAAAACTGCCGCGCCAGTGCAGCAGGTACAGGTCGATGCGGTCGGTGCGCAGGCGCTGCAGGCTGCGCTCGCACGCCGCGGCGACGCCGTCGCGCGACGCGTTCGACGGCAGCACTTTCGTGACGAGGAAGACTTCGTCGCGCCGTGCGTCGATCGCCTCGCCGACGAGCGACTCGGAGCGCCCGTCGCCGTACATCTCGGCGGTGTCGATCAGCGTGAGCCCGAGATCGAGGCCGAGGCGGATCGTCGCGATCTCCTCGGCACGCGCGTCGGCGCGATCGCCCATCTCCCAGGTGCCCTGCCCCAGGGCGGGAACTTCTTCGCCGCCCGGCAGCGATATCGTGCGGTTCATTCGGCAACGATACGCTGGCCTGCGCAACCCGTTCGCGCGCTCGCGGGACGGGGGAACGCAGCCGCTGCCGCTGCCGCTGCCGCGGACCCGGCGACCGGCGCGCAGCGAGCCGCGCCGCGCATTGCGTCCGGCGCGACTTCTGTCCGAGAATGGGCGCTCGTTCCGCAGGAATGGAAATGCAAGCCCCGCCCGGCGCAGCCCAGCTGAGCACGCGCAGCGCCTCCGGCTGGAAGGCGGGCGTGCACGCGAACTTCCTCCCGCTGGAGGTGTCGGTCACGCGCCGCGACGATTTCCGCGCGGCGCTCACCGCGCGGCAGCTCGGCGCGGCGCAGCTCGCGTACGTCGACGCCGACGCGCATCGCGTCGTGCGCACGCGCACGTTGTCGGAGCGCTCCGAGCGCGCGTTCCTGAAGCTCTTCTGGCAGGTGCGCGGCCTCAGCCGGATCGAGCAGGCGGGCCGTTGCAGCGATCTGGCGCCCGGCGCCTGGACCTTCTACGACACCTCGCGTCCGTATTCCATCGACATCGACGACGCCAGCCGATTCGTCGTGGCGCTGCTGCCGCTGGACGCGTGCCCCGAGTGGGAGTCGCTGGCGGCGAACGGCCTGGGCCAGTCGTTTCGTTCCACCGGCGCATCGCGCGTCGCACTCGGCTGCGTGCTGACGGCGCTGCGCGACCCGCACCACTACGACGCGCGGTCGGCCGAGACCGCCTGCGCGTCGATCGCGAATCTCATGCTGGCTGCCGCCAAGAGCGCGACCGACGTGCGCCATACGCGAGTCGACGCGCAACTGGCGCGCGCACGCCGCTACATCGCCAGCCGCATCGGCGACCCCGAACTGACGCCGGATGTCGTGGCCGCCGAGCTGCGCGTCTCGCGTCGCACCTTGTATGCGTGGTTCGAGCCGGTCGGACAGTCGCCGGGCGCCTTCATCCAGCAGACCCGCCTCGATCGCTGCCGCCAGGCGCTGCTCGACGCCGACGGCCGCGACAAGACGATCACGCGCATCGCCTTCGACAACGGCTTCAGCGACATGGCGTATTTCAGCCGCCTGTTCAAGGCGACCTACGGCGCCGGCCCGCGCGAATACCGCAGGCGCGCGCAAAGCCGAAACTGCACTCCGGGTCAACTCTCGTCGCACCCCGCTGCAAGTCCGCCGGCCCGCACTGAGCGACGATGACCGCCGCTGCGGCATTCGACCGCTGCGGGACGCGCCGTGGGCGGCGCGTTCTCCAGCAACGACCCGAGGGGACACCATGAAAACCTATCTCAACACGATCGACGGCCGGCCCGTCGGCTCGGACAGCACTTTCGCGTCGATCAACCCGGCCACCGGCGAAACGCTCGGCCACGTGCCGGTCTCCACGCGGCAGCAGGTGTCCGACGCGATCGCCGCCGCTCGGGCCGCGCAGCCGGCCTGGGCGGCGCGGCCCGACGCCGAGCGCAAGGCGCTGATGATGAAGGTGGCCGAGATCATCAAGGCCAACGACGCCTACCTGGCAGACTGGGTCACCCGCGAGCAGGGCAAGCCGCTCGGCGGCGTCGGTCCCGACCAGGTGCCCGGAGCCCGCTTCGAGGTGTGGGGCTGCGAGGTGTGGACGCAGGTGCCGGCCAGCCTGGAGCTGCCGGTGGAGGTAGCCTTCGAGGACGAAACGCGTCGCGACGAAGTGCACCGCAAGCCCTACGGCGTCGTGGCCGCGATCGCTCCGTGGAACTGGCCGCTGCTGATCGCGATCTGGCAGATCGTGCCGTCGATCCGTGCCGGCAACACGGTCGTCATCAAGCCTTCGGAGTACACGTCGATCGGCACGCTGGAACTCGTGCGGCTGATCAGCGAAGCGCTGCCCAAGGGCGTCGTGAACACCGTCAGCGGCCCGGGCGAAGTCGGCTCGTGGCTGGTGTCCGACCCGGGCATCGACAAGGTGATGTTCACCGGCTCGGCGCGCACCGGCGCGAAGGTCGCCGAGGCGGCTGCGAAGAACGTCGTGCCCGTCACGCTCGAGCTCGGCGGCAACGATGCCGCGATCATGCTGCCCGACGCCGATCCGAAGGCGATGGCGATGGGCCTGTTCTGGGGCGCCTTCATCAACATGGGCCAGACCTGCGCCGCCGCCAAGCGCCTGTACGTGCCCGAGAGCCTGTTCGAACCCACCGTGCAGGCGCTCAAGGAGCTCGCGCAGGCGATGCCGATGGGCAACGGGCTGGAAGAGGGCATGGTGATGGGCCCGATCCAGAACAAGATGCAGTACGACAAGGTCGTCGACCTGGTCGAGAGCGCGAAGGCGCAGGGCGGCAAGATCGAATGCGGCGGCGCGCCCAGGGGCGGCCCCGGCTACTTCTATCCGCTCACGCTGGTCACCGGCCTGAAGGACGGCGACCGCCTGGTGGACGAGGAGCAGTTCGGCCCCGTGCTGCCGATCATCCAGTACCAGGACGTCGAGGACGCGATCGCCAGCGCCAACCGGCTCGACGCCGGCCTGGGCGCCTCGGTGTGGTCGAACGACATCGAGAAGGCCAAGCAGGTCGCCAGCCGCATACAGGCGGGCACGGTGTGGATCAACCAGCACGGGATGATCCATCCGATGGTGCCCTTCGGCGGCGTCAAGGGCTCGGGTTACGGCGTGGAGTTCGGCCTCGACGGGCTGAAGGCGGTGACGCAGCCGCAGGTGATCAGCATCAAGAAGTGAGCCGGCGTCGGCCGCGGCACGCCGGGCGACCGGCGTGCCGGCCCGACCGATTCGTTCACGGCCTCTCGTCGGTGGTACTTGCGATCCACGCAGCGATACGTGGGCGCCGAACCCGGCGACCGCATCAGGAGGAGACCCGCATGAAGCGCAACGTCATCGCGTTTGCCGTTCTGGCCACGCTCGCCCCGCTGGCGCTCGCCGCGCCGAAGAACCCCGCCGACGTCGACGGCGCGCGCATCGTCGCTGCCGACCGCGAGCCGGGCAACTGGATGAGCCACGGCCGCACCTACGACGAACAGCGATTCTCTCCGCTTGCGCGCATCGACGACCGCAACGTCGGCAAGCTCGGCCTCGCCTGGACCTACAAGCTCGACGTCGACCGCGGCGTCGAGTCGACCGCGATCGTCGTCGACGGCGTCATGTACACCACCGGCGCGCAGAGCATCGTCTACGCGCTCGATGCGCGCAGCGGCAAGCTGCTGTGGCGCTACGACCCGCAGGTACCGGGCGAGAACCTGAGCCAGGGCTGCTGCGACACGGTGAACCGCGGCGTCGCCGTCTGGAAGGGCAAGGTCTACGTCGGCACTTTCGACGGCAGGCTGGTTGCGCTCGACGCACGCACCGGCAAGCCCGCCTGGAGCGTCGACACCGTCGAGAACCGCCGGAAGAGCTACACGATCACCGGCGCGCCGCGCATCGTCAAGGGCAAGGTCGTGATCGGCAACGGCGGCGCGGAGTTCGGCGTGCGCGGTTACGTCACCGCCTACGATGCCGAGACCGGCAAGCAGGCGTGGCGCTTCTACACGGTGCCGGGCGATCCGGGCAAGCCGCCGGAAGACAAGGCGATGGAGATCGCGCTGAAGACCTGGCACGGGCGCGGCTGGCTCGACTGGGGCGGCGGCGGCACCGCCTGGGATTCGATGGCCTACGACGCCGAATTGAACCTGCTGTACATCGGCACCGGCAACGGCTCGCCGTGGAACTACAAGTTCCGCAGCGAGGGCAAGGGCGACAACCTGTTCCTGTCGTCGATCGTCGCGCTGAACCCCGACACCGGCGAGTACGTCTGGCACTACCAGACGACGCCCGCCGACCGGTGGGACTACACCGCCACGCAGCACATGGTGCTCGCCGACCTGGAGATCGACGGACGGCCGCGCAAGGTGCTGATGCAGGCGCCGAAGAACGGCTTCTTCTACGTGATCGACCGCACCGACGGCAAGCTGATCTCGGCGAAGAACTTCGTGCCGATCAACTGGGCGACGCACGTCGACCTGGCCACCGGCCGGCCGGTGCTCACGGCCGACGCCGACTATCTGTCGGGGCCGAAGGTCGTCGTTCCGAGCTTTCTCGGCGCGCACAACTGGCAGCCGATGTCGTTCAACCCGAAGACCGGCTACGTCTACCTGCCGGCGCAGGAGAGCGTCGCCGGGCTGCAGGCGCAGGAAAAGCCGATGTTCATCCCGCACAAGTCGGTGGTGAACCTCGGCGTCGAGGTGCCCGACCTTCCGGAAGACCCGAAGGTCGAGGCGCAGATCCGCAGCGCATGGAAAGGCCGGTTGATCGCCTGGGATCCGGTGAAGCAGGCGCCGGCCTGGACGCACGAGTACGTGGCGCCGTGGAACGGCGGGACGCTGAGTACCGCGGGCAACCTCGTGTTCCAGGGCACCGCCGACGGCCGCGCGGTCGCGTATGCGGCCGACAGCGGCCGGCAGCTGTGGGAGGCGCGCGTGAACTCGGGTTCGATGGCCGGTCCGGTCACCTACGAGGTCGACGGCGTGCAGTACGTCACCTTCATGGCCGGCTGGGGCGGCGCCTTTCCGCTGGTGACGGGGCCGCTGTCGCTGTCGGCGCAGGTCCAGCCCGAGGCGAGGATCGTCACCTTCGCGCTCGGCGCATCGGCCAGCCTGCCGCCGCCGAAGAAAGCTGTGGTCGCGCTTCCGCCGCTGCAGAAGGTGACTGCCGGCAAGGACGAGCTCGCGCAGGCGCGCACGATGTTCAACGGCTTCTGCGGTTCGTGCCACGGACTGAACGCGGTCAGCGGCGGCGTGCTGCCCGATCTGCGCTACATGACGCCCGCCCGCCACGAGCAGTACGTCGCCGTGCTGAGCGGCGCGAAGGTGAATCGCGGCATGCCCAGCTTCGCGTCGGTGCTCGGGCCGAAGGACATGGAGCTGATCCGCCAGTACATCGTCAAGCGCTCGCACGACCTCGAGGAGCAGCTCGCGTCGTCGTCGCCCGGCCGCTGAGCGGCGGCGGCACGCCGCCGCTCACCCGGTAAGCACCGGGCGCAACCGATCGCGTTGCGCGACGACGAAGTCGAAGAACGCGGCGACGCGCGGCGTTCGCCGCAGCTCCTGCGTGGTCAGCACGCGCCAGGCGCGCGACAGCTCGCTCACCGGCCCGAGCACGCGCACCAGCTCGGGCTCGGCATCGCCGAGCGCGGTCGGCAGCGGCGCGACGCCGATGCCCGAGCGCACCGACTGCACGAGTCCGAGCACGCTGTCGTTGTGTGCGACGACGCGGCCGTTCGGCGCCACCCGGCGCAGCCACGCGGCGGCGCGATGCTTCGACAGCGTCTCGTCGAAACCGACCAGCGCATGGCGGGCGAGGTCTTCGACGCGCTCGGGCCGCCCGTACCGCTCGACGTAACCGCGGCTGGCGTAGACCGCCCACAGCGAATCGCCGATCTTGCGACCGACGAGCGCGCCGTCGACGGTGTCGCCCGAGCGCAGCGCAACGTCGGCATCGCCGCGCTCGAGGTCGAGATACTTGTCGCTCATCACGAACTGCACCTCGATGCCGGGATAGCTCTCGCGGAAGCGATCGATCAGTCCGGTGCCGGCGATGCGGAAGACGATCGGCTCCGGGCAGGTGACGCGCACGACGCCGTCGAGCTCGCGTCGGAAGGCCTCGACGCGCTGCTGTAGCGCGAGCGCCGCCTCTTCGACGCGCTGCGCCATCGGCAGCAGCCGTTCGCCGAAGGCGGTGAGCCGGTAGCCCGAGGGCAGGCGGCGCACGAGCGGTTGGCCGATGCTCCGCTCGAGCGCGGCGAGCCTGCGCTGCACGGTCGACTGGTCGACGCCGAGTGCGCGCGCCGCCGCGATCGTGCTGCCTTCGCGGGCGACGGCGATGAAGGGCTTCAGGTCGTTCCAGTCGTACACGATGGCCCCCGCGTTTTCGCGGCTCGATTATGCGTCGTTGCGCCTTGTGCGGGGCGCGCGCGCTTCCTACGCTGCAGGCATGCAGGTCGGCGCAGTTTGGTTTCACCAGGAGGCACGCCATGACGATCGGCACGGCACCCGCCGCAGACTCATTCACCGCCGCCGCTCGTGCGCAGTGGGAGCGCGCGGCCGAGGGCTGGGACGCGCACGCGCCGCAGATCCGCGCGTGGTTGCGCGAGGCCACCGACGCGATGCTCGCGGAAGCACGGATCGCGCCCGGCAACCGGGTGCTCGACGTTGCCGCCGGCGCCGGAGAACCGGCGATCGACATCGCACGGCGAGTCGGCGACTCGGGCCGCGTGCTGGCGACCGACTTCTCGGCGGCGATCCTGCGCCTGGCGCAGCGCAACGTCGAGCGCGCCGGTCTGGCGAACGTCGAGTTGCGCGAGGCCGACGCGGCGCACCTGCCGGTGTCCGATGCAAGCTTCGACGCCGTCACCTGCCGGCTGGGCCTGATGCTGTTCGCCGATCCGCAGGCGGCGCTGCGCGAAATGCACCGGGCGACGCGTCCGGGCGGCCGGGTGTGCACCCTCGTCTTTTCGGCGCCCGAGCGCAATCCGTGCATCGGCATCCTGATGTCGAACGCGCTGAAGCATGCGGGCCTGCCGCCGCGCGATCCGTTCGCCCCCGGCGGGTTGCTCAGCCTGGGCAAGCCCGGCCTGGTCGACGAGCGGTTCCGCGCAGCGGGTTTCGAGGAGGTATCGACGACAACGATCGCCGCGCCGTTTCGGCTGCCGTCGGCGCGCGCCTATCTCGATTTCGTGCGCAGCTCGGCGAGCCCGATCCAGCAGATCCTTGCTGCGCTGCCGCCGGCGGCCGAAGACGCGGCATGGGCGGAAATCGAGCAGCGCCTGGACTGCTTCTCGACGGACGACGGCTGGAGCGGACCGAACGAACTGCTGCTCACCGTCGCACGTCGCTGAAACACGCCACCGAGCACGCTACTGAGGCACGTTACCGAGGCCACGCCACCGAGGCACGCCACCGAGGCACGCCACCGAGGCACGTTACTGAGGCTCCCCGCACGGGCGGGCGTCGATCGTCGGCACGAACGCCGGCTACCAGCCGCCGCCGCCACCGCCACCGCCGCCGCCGCCCGAACCTGCGCCGCCGCCCGAGAAGCCCGACGACGACGAACTCGACGCCGGCAGCGCGCTGGCGAAGGCGCCCTGCGCCGCGCCCATCGACGCGGCGAACGAGCGACCGAAACCGCCGCTGCCCGACCATCCGCGCTCGCCGTGCCAGGCGGGCCGATACGCGTCGTCGAGCGACCGGTCCGGATGCGCGCGCACGAACGCCGCCTCGAAGGCCTCGGACCACGGTCGCTCGAGTCCGAGCGCGATCGCGTACGGCAGCAGCCGCTCGAAGTGCGTCGTCGTGATCTCGGGCGCGCCGCGCAGGTTCATGCGCGCGCTCTCGGCGGTGCGCAGGTACAGCTCGAGGCCTTCGATTTCGTCCATCGTCCGGCGGCCTGCCGCGGTGGGAGCGCGCAGCAGGTACCAGAACACCGCGTTGAGCAGTCCGAAGCCGGCGACGAGCGCGAGCGGAAAAGCGTTCGCCAGCAGTACGCCGCGCATCGTCGAGCCCATCGCTTCGCCGAAGACGCGATCGCCGAGGAACAGCGTCGATGCACCGAAGCCGACCGCGACCACCACGGCGAGCCGCAGCACCGCGCCCACCGTCGCGATGGTGCCGCGGTGCCCGGTGAGCGCACGCATCGCCTGCGCCAGCGCCGATCCCGCGAACAATCCGGCGAACGCGCCGAAGGCAAGCAGCGCGATCTCGGCGTCTTCGAGGCGGCCGAACCAGAGCACGAGTGCGACGGCAGCGCCGGTCAGCACCAGCCCGAAGGAGAACCAGCCCCGATTGCGCCGGAAAAAGCGGTGGCGATTGTCGCGCTCGATCGCCTGGCGAAATGCCCGCGCCTGCTCGGCGAGCCTGGCGCCGTGCGCACGGTCGATGCGCACCGAGCGCTCGCGCTCGAGCCATTCTAGGAGCGAGCGCTCACCAGCGGCGAGATCACCCGGGGCAGCGAGCGCCGTGCGTTCCAGGCGCAGGCCGCCGCGGTCGTCGAAGACGACGAGCCCCTTCACCGCGAGCGACACGGCGGTGGCCGTCCATTCGCGCCATCCGCCGCTCCAGCCCCACTGCCGGATGTAGGCGGCCAGCGCCGGGGAGATCCCCGCCGGCGGATGGAAGCGCGGGATGATCGTCCCCTTCGGCGGATCGCGGCCGACCGCGTTCCACGCCGTCAGGTAGAAGACGAGCACGGCGACCAGGCCGAGCGCGGCGAGGATCTCCCGACCGTGATCGAGCATCGTCCAGTGCAACTGCTTCATCCCGCCGGGTTCGGCGAGCACGCCGTCGGGCAACTCGACGACGATCGTGAAGCCTTCGCCCGGTGCAAGTTCGCGCGTCGTGGCGAAGGCGAGCGAGCCGTCGTTCCTCGGCTCGGCGCGAAACGCCGTGCCGCGTTCGCCGTGCCGGCCGGTGAATGCGGTCCAGCGCACGGGCTGCGCACCGTCGGGCAGGCGCACGGACGCGCTCGCCGAGCCGATCGGAAACGCCCACTCGTTGCCGGTGACGTTCCAGTTCAGCTCGACGTGATCGGCGAAGCGGCGCAGCTGGCGCCCGGTGCGATAGCGAAATACGTAGCGGTGGATGCCGGGCGACAGCAGCACGTTCTCGCGGCCCGCGTAGATGCGCACGCCGCGCGCGTTCTCGCGCACGAAATGCGCCTCGGGTGCGCCGTCGCGCGTCACCCCGAGCAGCTCGAATTCGACGCGCCGCCTGCGACCTTCGGCGTCGACGAAGGTGAGCGGGAAATCGCGGTAGATGCCGCGGCGGATCTCGCGCTGTTCGGCGCGCACGACGATCGTCTCGGCAACGACGAGATCGCCGTCGGCGCGCACCTCGACGTCGGCGTGATACGACTCGATGCGCTCGTCGGCGCGCGCCGGCGCCGGCAGCAGCGCGACGAGCCCGACGACCAGCGCGACGACGAGCGCGGCAGCGAACGCGCCGAGCCGCAGCGAAATGCGCATGCTCGACGCAACGCGGGCGAAGAACATCGACGGCCGTGCCGCGCGATCGTTCAGGCCGGTTCCCGGGGCGCGGGCGTCGCACCGAAGGCGACGTTCGGCACCGCACGATCGTGTTCGTCGCCGGTCTCGAAGAATTCGCGCTTTGCGAAGCCGAAGCTCGACGCGACCAGGTTGCTCGGGAACGACTCGACGAGCACGTTCAGGTCGCGCACGGTGCCGTTGTAGTAGCGGCGCGCCAGCTGGATCTCGCTCTCCACGCCGGCGAGCTGTTCCTGCAACTGCAGGAAATTGCGGTTGGCCTTCAGGTCGGGGTAGTTCTCGGCCACCGCGACCAGCCGGCCGATCGTCGCGGAAAGCATCCCCTCGATCGCTCCGCGCGCGGCGGCGTCGCCGGCCGGTGCGGCGCGCGCCTGGTTGCGCAATTCCGTGACGCGCGCGAGCAGCTCGCTCTCGTGCACCGCGTAGCCACGTACCGTCTCGACGAGATTCGGCACCAGGTCGGCCCGGCGCTTCAGCTGCACGTCGATGCCGCTCCAACCCTCGGCGGCAAGCTGGCGGCTGCGCACCAGGCGGTTGTAGACCAGCATCGCATAGACGACGAGTGCGACGACGACGACGGCGGCTGCGATCCATTCCATGGCGATCTCCTGAGTTGCCTGGCGCGGCAACGCGGTGTACCCCGCGGCGGCCGCCTCGTCAACGCCCGGCCCCTTGAAATGGTCGCGCTCGCTCCCAGTTTCGCGCCAGGTCCCCCACGCACAAGGAGGTGTTCCATGTTCGGAAGTCTGTGGAGCGGCTTCGACGTCGGTGCATTCGACGACCTGCGACGCATCGAGCGCGAGTTCGACCGGCTGCTGTCCGGCGGGCAGCCCGGCCCGGCCGGCATCCGTGCGATGCGGCGCGGCACGTTCCCGCCGATCAACGTCGGAGCCACGCCCGATCGCGTCGACGTCTACGTGTTCGTGCCCGGCATCGACCCGACGAGCGTCGAGGCGTCGATCCAGCAGAACGTGCTGTCGATCGCCGGCCGGCGCGCCGCGGCCGCCGGCGAAGGCGGTGCCGACCGGAAGCTTGCCTACTACCGGCGCGAACGGTTCGCCGGCGAGTTCCGGCGCGCGCTGACCTTGCCCGAGGACGTCGACCCCGAGCGCGTCGAGGCGAAGTATCGCGACGGCGTTCTGCAGGTCACGATCCAGCGTCGCGAAGCGGCCCGGCCGCGTCGCGTCACCATCCAGTGAACGAGGAGGCGATCATGGAAGCAGGCAAGGACGTCTCGACCCGCCCGGACGCGAACGTGCAATCCACGGGCGACGCTGCGGAGCAGCGAAGCGGCCAGGACGAGATGCGGACGATGATGCCGGCCGTCGACATCTTCGAGGACGAGCAGGGCATCACGCTGTGCGCCGAGATGCCGGGCGTCTCGAAGGAGCGCCTAGAAGTGCACGCCGACCGCAACGGGCTGTCGATCCAGGGCGACGTCTCGATCGAGATGCCCGAAGGCATGCAGGCGCTCTACGCCGACGTGCAGGCCACGCGTTACCAGCGCAGCTTCACGCTGAGCGGCGAGCTCGACCCCGAGCGCATCGACGCGCAGCTGAAGGACGGCGTGCTGACGCTGAAGATCCCGAAGCGCGCCGAGTTCCGGCCGCGGCGCATCGAGGTGCGATCGGCCTGAGCATCGGGGTCGAGTATCGGGGTCGCGCGCGCCGCGGGGTCGCGTGCGATCACGACCCGGCAGCGTAGCGTCGTTCGATCCAGCGATCGATCGACAGCGCGCCGGGTCCGCGCGCGATCAGCAGCAGCAGAACCGCCGCCCACACTCCGTGCGTCGGATACGCCTGCGGATAGACGAAGATCTGGATCACCGCCGTCATCGCCAGCAGGCCGAGCGCGGAAAACCGCGTCGCCAGGCCGACCAGCAGCAGCACCGGCAGCACGTGCTCGGCGAAGGCGGCCAGCGTGGCGGCGACCTCGGGCGGCAGCAACGGCACTCGGTATTCATCGCGGAACAGCGCGACCGCCGACGGCGCCAGCCGGGGCCAGCCGAGCTGGAAGGTGCCGTCGAGGATGTCGATCGCGAATCCGTCGACCTTGGTCTGGCCCGATTTCCAGAACACGGCGGCGATCGAAAAGCGTGCGAGCGCCGCGAGAAACGAATGCGGGATGCGCGCGAGCAGGCGGTTCACCGCGATCACGAGTGCCGCGGATCGTGCCGTCGCCGTTTCGGGCGCCGGACTCGTGCCGGTGACGTGCCTGGTCATTTCCGATCCTCCTGCGCTTCGAGCCACGCGCAGAGCACGGGGTGGTCCACGAGGACGCCGAGATTGCGGGCGAGGTCGAAGGGCTCGCCGATCGACGCCGCCGCGGCCTCGGCTTCGCCGGCCGCGCGCAGCAGCGTGTCGCCCTGCGCCAGTCGGTGCACGAACACCGCAGCGTCGTGCGGCAGCCGGATCACCGATGCGTCGTCGCCTTCGCGAAGCACGAGCGCCGCCTCGCGCGCGCAGGGATCGATCCGCGCCAGGTCGCCGTGGCCGTGGTGTGCGGCCCACAACGAAACGATCGCGAACCGCGAGACGACGACGTGCACCGAAGGATGCAGGCGCACGCGCGCGTCGGCGATCGTCGCGGTTTCGGCGAACCGCCGCGCCAGCGCATCTGCGCCGATCGTCGGCGCGTCGGCCGCGTGGTAGGCGAGTACGCGCGCGCGCTCCAGGCGGGCGACGTCGGCCAGGTACGGCACGCCGGCTGCCGGTTCGAAGCGCTCGACGAAGTCGGCGAACGAATCGCCCCAATCGGCGAGCACCGGCGAGCGCGGCGGATCGTGCATCGCAAAGGCGCGCGCCATCACGGCGAAGAACGCCTCGTCGACGAGTTCGCGCACGACCGGAAAGCCCTCGCCGAGTGCGCCGACCAGCGAGGCGACGACGTTGTTGCGGTACACCGCGAAACGCGTCGTCGGGTCCGAGCCGTCGTACACGCGCACGCCGACCGGGCAGGCGAGCGTCGGGTCGAGCAGCGCACGCGCGAAGCCCGGATAGTCCATGCGGCTGCCTCGCTCCTCTGTCGCCCGGCTCACGTCGCGGTTTCGGCCGTTGTGGAGCGCAGGATCTCGCGGGCACGGCACGCTTCGGCGAGCAGCGTGTGCAGCGCCGGCACGTTGTTGTCGCGCTCGATCAGCGTCGGCCGCCCGCCGATGCGCGCGAGCGCGTACCGGTACAACCGCCACACGTCGTCGTCGACCGGCGAGCCGTGCGCGTCGATGAGCAGGCGTCGGTTTGTGGTGTCGGGATCTTCGGCGAATCCCGCGAGATGGATTTCACCCACCGCCTGCGCCGGCAGCGCGTCGACGAAGGCCGCGGCGTCGCGACCGTGATTCGCTGCGCTCACGTGGGCGTTGTTGACGTCGAGCAGCAGGCCGCAGCCGGTGCGGCGCACCACCTCGCACAGGAACTGCGCCTCGCTCATCGTCGACGCATCGAATTCCAGATAGGTCGACGGGTTCTCCAGCAGCACGCGCCGGCCGACGCGCTCCTGCAGGCGGTCGACATGATCGCAGACGCGCGCGAGCGTAGCGTCGTCGTAGGGCACCGGCAGCAGGTCGCCGAAGCACACGCCGCCGTGACTCGACCACGCGAGATGCTCGGAGAACCAGCGCGGCTCGAAGCGCGACAACAGCGCGGCGAGCCGCTCGAGGTGATCGTCGTCGAGCGGACCGGGCCCGCCGATCGACAGTCCGACGCCGTGCACCGACAGCGCATGCTGCTCGCGCACCCGCTCGAGGTGCGCGAGGAACGGGCCCCCGCGCACCATGTAATTCTCGGCGTGCACCTCGACGAAGTCGAGCACGCGCGGTTGCGCGAGCAGTCCGGCGACGTGCTGCGTCTTCAGGCCGATGCCGATCATGGCTGCCGCTCCGGCTACCCGCTCACGCGCCGTCAGGCCTTCTTCTCCTTGAACGCATGCAACTGTCCGTGGCCGGTCGGCGAGGTCGGGGAAGCGATCTTCGTGCACGTTCCCTTCGGAACCAGCGACCACGCGTTGCCCTGGTAGTCGGTCTTCGAAGTGCCTGCGCAGGTCGTGCCGGGCCCCGCAGCGCAGTTGTTCTTGCCCGCGAGGGCGACGCCGAAGCACTTCTCGTTCATCTTGACCATCGTCGAGGTGTCGTCCTGCGCGACGGCGGCGCCGGAAGCCATCGCCAGTGCGGCACCGAATGCCAGCGCGAGGCCGGCGGCGGTCGTCTGCGTCGAAGTCGTTCTGTTCATCACGAGCTCTCCGGTGAATGGATCGGACGGGTGCCCGTCGTCGGCCACCCGAGCGCTAGTTCGCCGGCACGGGGCGACGGGTTACGGAGAAAGGAAGAAAATCGCGTCGTGTTCGCGTGTACCCGCGTAACCGGAATCGCCGTTTCGACGAAATGACGGCTGAGACGAAATGACGGCTGAAGTACCGAGCGACGACTTCGAGTCGGCTCTGCGGCCGCTGTGGGTGCGTGCGCAGCGCGGCGACGAGGCTGCCTACCGCGATGCGCTCGGGCGCATCGCTGCGCGCCTGCGCGGCTACTTCGGTCGACGCCTGAGCGGCCTGCCCGACGAGGTGGAAGACCTGGTGCAGGAAACGCTGATTGCGCTGCATCTGCAGCGCGCAACCTGGGACTGCGCTCTTCCCGTGAGCGCGTGGGTCCACGCGATCGCCCGCCACAAACTGGTCGATCTGTGGCGACGCCGTGGCCGTCGCGAGGCGCTGAACGAACCGATCGACGACGTCGACGGCGCGAGGCTGCCGTCGTTCGAGGAGCAGTCGACGCGGCGCGATCTGCTGGTGCTGCTCGAAGCACTGCCCGCCGCGCAGCGACGGGCGATCGCGCTCACCAAGCTCGAGGGCCTGTCGCTCGCCGAGGCGTCGGCGCGCAGCGGCGTATCGGTGGCCGCGCTCAAAGTGCAGGTGCATCGCGGCTTGAAGCGGCTTACGATGCTCGCGCGAGGCGGATGATGAAGACCAGCGACCTGATCGATGCACTGGCAGCCGGCGCGGGCCCCGCGTCGCGCGCGCCGGTCGCGCGGCGGCTCGTGCCCGTGGCGTTGGCGGGTTGGTTCGTCGCTGCGGCGGCTGCATTCGGGTCGATCGGACCGGCGCCCGCCGTGATGCTCTCCGGTGCCGCGTTGTGGACCAAGCTCGGCTACGCGGGTCTGCTCGCGGTCGCCGCCGGCTGGCTGACGGCACGCCTGGCACGGCCGGTGTCGCGGACGCGCGGGCCCGTGCGCGCCGTCCTCGGCGTCGTCGCCGCGATGTCCGCGGCGGGCGCGCTGTCGTTCGCGTCGGCCCCTTCGGGCGAGCGCCTCGCGCACGTCGTCGGGCATTCGTCGCTGATCTGCCCGTGGGCCGTGTTGCTGCTGTCCCTGCCGGCGCTGGCCGGTGCGATGCTGGCGCTGCGAACGCTGGCGCCGACGCGGCCGCGGCTGGCGGGCCTGGCCGCCGGTCTGTTCGCCGGCTCGCTCGGTGCGCTCGGCTACGCGCTCGCCTGCGAGGAAACGTCGATCACCTTCGTCGCGATCTGGTATTCGCTCGGCATCGCGCTGGCCGCGGCGCTGGGAGCGTGGCTGGGGCCGCGCGTGCTGCGCTGGTGAGTCTGCCGAGGTGTTCGACGCCGCTTCGTGATTTCGGTGTCGTCGTGTCTTCCTCTTGTCGGCGCAGCGCTTCCGGGTCGTCGAAGGCACGTCCGCAGGGCGTGGGGGGATGGTTGTCCCGCGCGGCGGGTCGTGGCGCAGAGCGTGCGCGCGGCGTAGCATGTGCCGGCGCCTTCGGCGCGCATGGGAGCGGATCATGAGGCAGCGTCCGACCGCCCGGTCATTCGCCCGGGCGCTGTTCCCGATCGTCGCGCTCCTTGCCGTCCAGGGGGCACAGGCCACGCTCGACACCGCCACCGAGCGCCGCTACGGCGGCGTCTACTCGAACGCCTGCGCCGACCCGGCCGCGCTGCGGGTGAAATTCTTCGGCGACGTGATGACGGTCGAGCGCGCCGGCCGGAGCGTCGTTGCGCACCGCGTGCGCGTGCACAGGGGCGGGCGCGACGGCGACGCTGCGGCGGATTTCCAGGGCGTCGTCACCGGCGACGTGCGCGGCGGCGACGGCCTGGCCTTCGCGCTGCATCACAACGCGCAGGGGCTGTTCGCGACGATCGAGGGCGGCGCGAAATCGCTCGCCGCGCTCGGGCCCGGCGTGCAGGGCGAGCGCCTGCGCCACTGCGACCCGAACCGCAACGCGCTACCCGGCGCGGCGCCTGCACCGGCCGTCCAGTCGCCCACCGACCTGTTGCGCGACGCCCGCTTTCGCACCGCCTATGCCCGGGCGCTCGGCCCGTTGTCGCGCGAGCGCTGGCTCTCGCGCATGGACGGACCGGCCCCGCCGCTGCGCACCATCACGATCGGCGGCACCGAGTACACGGTGGTCGCCGTGTGCAAGCCGCACGACTGCGCCGAGCACAACATGGTGGTGCTGTATGCGCCGCAGCAGGCCGTCGTGTACGGGCTCGTGCAGCAGCAGGGACGCAAGCAGAGTCTCGGCAGTCCGCCTGCCGCGCTGGCGCCGGAGATCGAGAAGCTTTGGATGACCGAGTGGCGCCCGAAACGTTGAATGAGCCCGCCGGCGACGCAAGCGGCTGCCGGCACGCCGATGGCGGCTTCGGTCGGTGATGGCGTGACGGTCCTGCCGCGCGATCCGGGGCACGCTGCACGAAAGGCGGTGGTGCTCCTGAGCGGCGGGCTCGACTCGAGCACCGTCCTCGCGATCGCGAAGAGCCGGGGCTTCGAGCCGTGCGCGCTGAGTTTTCGCTACGGCCAGCGTCACGCGATCGAACTCGACAGCGCGCGCGCCGTCGCGCACGCCTTCGGCGTGCGGAACCACGTCGTCGTCGACATCGACCTGCGAGTCTTCGGCGGCTCGTCGTTGACCGGCGACGGCGACGTGCCCAAGGACCGACCCCCGTCGGAGATGCACCGCGCGATCCCGAGCACCTACGTTCCCGCGCGCAACACGATCTTCCTGTCGTTCGCGCTCGCATGGGCCGAGGTGCTCGGCGCGAGCGACATCTTCATCGGCGTGAACGCACTGGACTACAGCGGCTACCCCGACTGCCGCCCCGAATACATCGAGGCCTTCGAGCGGATGGCCCGGCTCGCGACCCGGGCGGGCGTCGAAGGCACGAGCAGCATCGAGATCCACGCGCCGCTCAGCCGGATGACGAAGGCCGACATCGTGCGCGCCGGCGTCGCGCTCGGCGTCGACTACTCGATCACCAGCAGCTGCTACGACCCGGGCGCCGACGGCCGCCCGTGCCTGCGCTGCGATTCGTGCCGGCTGCGCGCCAAGGGCTTCGCCGAAGCCGGCGTGCGCGATCCGCTGCTGACCCGGTTCGGACCCGCCCGACGGCAAACGCGCAACGGATAGCGGCGCGGCTCCGGTCGATTCGTTCAGAGCAACCATTCGATCGGCAGCGCCGACAACACCAGCACGAAGGCCCGCAGCCAGAAGCCGGTGTGGGGTTCCTGGTCGTAGACGATCTCCTCGCCGTCGCGCTGCTCGACCCATTGCAGCGCGCCGGCCTCGTCCAGCCGAACCGCATAAGCGCGCGCCGGAATCACCGTGGCAAACGCATCGGCAATTGCCTGCGCCATGGTCGGACTGTCGATCACGAAGCCCAGTTCGGTGTTGAGCCGCTCGGACCGCGGATCGAAGTTGAACGATCCGACGAAGGCACGCGAGCGATCGACGGAAAACGTCTTCGCGTGCAGGCTGGCACGCGAGCTGCCCAGCGGTCCATGCGCCTTGGTGGGCGCAGGCGAGAACTCGGGCTCCATCTCGAAGATCTCGACGCCCGCCTCGAGCATCGGCTTGCGTCGCTTGGCGTAGCCGGCGTGCACGGCGGCAACGTCGGTGGCTGCCAGCGAATTCGTCAGTATCGTGACCTTGATTCCCCGGCGGGCGAGGGCGCTGAAGTACTCGACCCCTGTCTTCCCGGGCACGAAATAGGCCGAGACCAACTCCAGCTCCTGGTTCGGCGCCAGGAGGATCTTCCTGAGTCGCGTCCACAGCAGTTCGTCGTCCCGGGCCCGGCCCAGCCCCTTGGCCGGGTCGTCGCTGACCATCTGCACCGTCGCCCATTCGAAAGGCAGTCGACGCGCGAGCACCTGCTGCACGTACGGTAAGCGGGCGATCGCCTGCAGGTAAGCGACGGCCGCAGGATCCTTTTCGACGCGCGAAGCGGCTGCCGTGACCTCGGCGATGTCCGTCGGACTCACGTCGGCCAGCACGCGCCCGGCCGGGTAGGACGAGTCGCTCGCCCAATAGCGGTCGAAATCCCTCGACACGTCGTCGACCACCGGACCGATCGCGAGCACGTCGAGGTCGACGAAGGAGACTCCCTGGCCGGCGTCGAAGTATTCGTCGCCGACGTTGCGACCGCCGATGATCGTTGCCTGGTTGTCCGCGGTGAACGACTTGTTGTGCATGCGCCGGTTCAACCGCCAGAAATCGGTGAGAAAACCCACGGCGCGCCAACGCCGGTGCAGGAACGGATTGAAGAGCCGCACTTCGATGTTCGGGTGCGCGTCCAGCGCGGCGAGGACGGTGTCCAGGCCGGCGGTGCCGTTGTCGTCGAGCAGCAGGCGCACGCGCACGCCGCGATCCGCGGCGCGGCGCAGCGCCTCGAACATCAACGTGCCCGTCTTGTCGCCGTTCCAGATGTAGTACTGGATATCGAGCGAGCGCTCGCTGGCATCGGCCAGCAGCACCCGTGCCGCAAAGGCATCGCGCCCGTCGGACAGGGCGAACACGCCCGACTTGCCGGGGTGCGCCCGCACCAACGACAGCGCCGCCTTGCCCAGTCGGGTGTCCGACGTGTCCTGGAGAGTCATCGAGTGAGTTCGATCCGCGAGAACAGGCGGTTGGGTGCAGCCGTACAACAGGCTCGAGGCGACGATCGTCGCGGCGCGAACGAAATCGAGCGGCCGGCGCATCGCACGGCGACCGGCAGCTCGAATCACTTTTTCACGAACCGACTTGTCCGCCATGACCCGCATCCTGGCGACCATACGCGGGGAACGGTTTTCTTGCCCGGGAACCCCGGTGTCAGCGCAACGGCGCTGGCGCAAGATCCGTGACGCAATGCCTTGTCGCCGCACGCACCCAACGCCATAATCGCTCCGCGCATCAAGAAGGGCCCCGCCCCTGCCAACCTGCCCCGCCCGGGCAAGGTGGCTCGCGAAAGCGGATGCGGCCAACCTCGGCAACCAGACGGGTGAACGAATGAACGAGCTTTCCTCCCTGCGCTTCCGCGCCTGAGCGCGCGCGAGCCGGCACCACCTTCCGAACGAACGCAGCACGCCCGACCCACGTCACGGGTCCGGGGGATTTGATCCCGCTTGCGGCCCCGGGCACATCGCCGAAGCCGCTAAAGAGGAGCACCACGAATGCGCACCCACGCGCTTCGCAGTCTCGCCCTGCACGGCCTCGACCACCTCGATGCGGTCGTCGTCGCCGCGCTCGCCTCCGAAGAGCCGCTGCTGCTCGTCGGCCCGCACGGCAGCGCCAAGTCGGCGCTGCTCAACCGCATCGCCGCCGCGCTCGGACTCGAGCACCGCCACTACAACGTCGGTGCAGTGTTTCACGCTATGCGCCACATATGGGCCGCACCTTTGCCCACGGAGCCGCGTTGCGAATCCTCGCCATGCCGCCCGGCATGGCTGCGGGTCGCGCCTTGCTCCGCGGGCAAATCCGCTGGCCCATAAGCGCCGCCTAGCGTGAAACACTGCACTGCCTCGTCTCCTTCGACGACCTGCTCGGCTTCCCGCTGCCGAACGAGGCACGCACCGAACTGCAATACCTGCGCACGCCGGCCACGCTGTGGGATGCAGAGCCGGTCTTCCTCGACGAGATCTCGCGCTGCCGCCCGGAGGTGCAGAACAAGCTCTTCTCGATCGTGCACGAGCGGCGCGTGATGGGCGTGGCGCTCGAGCGGCTGCGCTACCGCTGGGCGGCGATGAACCCGCCCGCGGCCTTCGACGCGTCGGGCGACATCGACGACGCGTACCTCGGCTCGCAGCCTCTCGACCCCGCGCTCGCCGATCGCTTCGCGTTCATCGTCGAGCTGCCGACGATGGCCGAGATGGCGCCGGCCGATCGACGTCGGCTGATCGCGCACGGCGACGACTTCGCACCGGCCGCGATGCCTCCGCTGCGCGCCCTCGTCGACGCCGCCCGCGAGCGCCAGCGTCTGTCGATCGAAGCCTTCGACGACTGGGTCGTCGGCTACGTCGACTCGCTGGTCGCGCCGCTCGCCGAAGCCGGCCCGCCGATGTCGGGCCGACGCGCCGCGATGCTGCGCCGGTCGATCCACCTCGTGCACGGCGCGCGCGAAGCGCTCGGCTGCGCGAAGAAGAGCCGCGCGAGCCAGGCGCACGCGAAGCCGAACGGCGAGACCCCCGAGCCGACCTGCACGATCGACGACTCCGCCCTCGAAGCACTGCGCTGGGGCCTGCCGCACCGCGCGCGGCAGCCGCGTGCACCGGCGCGCGGTCGAGCTCTTCCGGCGGTCGCTCGGTGTGCCGGCCGCGAGAAGTCCGCCGTCACGACCTCCCTCTCTGAAAAATATATCATGTGATATAAAGACCAAACAAAGTCACGCGAGCAAATATGAAGCCCGAGCAGATCCGCCACCTCCGCAAGACACTGGACCTGACCCAGCAGCAGTTCGCCGAGCTGCTGGGCGTCTCGTTCGTCACGCTGAATCGGTGGGAGAACGGCCAATCCAAGCCGTCCGCGATGGGCGTGGCCAAGCTGCAGGATCTGGCGGTTCGGTCCGACGCCCGCGGGGCTGCTTCGGCGAAGACCAGCGGGAACACGCCATCCGACGATGCTCACGAAGCGACGCCCCGGCTCGATTTCCTGGGGGACGCGAACGCGCTGCGCGTGCTGGTCGAGGGCGAGCGCCTGTCGTACGGGCATCTGTTCAACCCGGCGTTCGCGACCGAGATCAGCGAGATCGACCCGCTGCCCCATCAGCGAATTGCGGTCTACCAGCGCATGCTGCCCCAGCATCGCTTGCGCTTCCTGCTGGCCGATGACGCTGGCGCTGGCAAGACGATCATGACCGGCCTCTACGTCCGCGAGAGCCTGTCGCGCAGGACGATCCGCCGCGTCATGGTGGTGGCGCCTGCCGGCCTGGTGGGCAACTGGTACCGCGAACTGCACAAGCTGTTCCAGCTGCAGTTCAAGATCGTGACCGGCGGCGACACCAAGGACGGCAACCCGTTTGTCGGCGCCGGCAGCGATCTCATTGTGGTGAGCATCGACAGCCTGCGCGCCCAGCGACTGTTCAACGCCCTGCGCGACCCGCAGGTCGTGCCCTACGACCTGGTTGTGTTCGACGAGGCGCACAAGCTCTCCGCGAACCGCGATCTGGACGGGACGTTCCGGGCGACGGACCGCTATCGCCTTGCCGAGGCAATCGCTGGTGTGCGCGAACTGCCGGAGGACTGGCGCATGCCCTGGGCTGCGCATCACCTCCTGCTGCTCACTGCGACCCCCCACATGGGCAAGGAGTACCCGTACTACTGCCTGTGGCGGCTGCTGGAGCCCGAGCTGTTCAGCACCGAGACGGCGTTCGCCAAGTTCCCGCGTGAATCCCGCGACCGCTACTTCATCCGCCGCGTCAAGGAGGAGATGGTCGATCTCCGCGGCAAGGCCCTCTACCCCGAGCGCCTTTGCGACACCGTGAGCTACGACCTCTCCCAGGGCGAAATCAGCGAACAGGCACTCTACGACCGCACGACGACGTACATCCGCCACTACTACAACCAGGCGCGGCTCTTGAACCGTCAGGCGGCACGGTTCGCCATGACCGTCTTCCAGCGGCGCATGGCCAGCAGCACGTGGGCCTTGCTCTGCTCCTTCCGCAATCGCCTGGCGAAGCTCGACGCGTTGATCGATGACATCCAGTCCGGTCGCGTGCCCGAGGAAGAGCTGCGCAGCCAACAAGAGCGGCTGAACCGAAAGGTCCGCGAGGGGCGCCTGGTTGACGTCCTTGCTGCGAAGACGGCCGACGAAGAGACCGCAACGGCGGGCGCAGAGGAGCACGAGGAAAGCGAAGCCGAAGCGCTGGGCGCCTTCATCGCCACCAGCCTGGCGGAGCTCATCGACGAACGCGGTCAGGTGCAGGAGCTGATCGCACTGGCCGAGGCGGTCCATGCCAGCGGACAGGAGTCAAAGTTCGAGCGGATGGCTGATCTGCTGCGGTCGCCGCAGTACCGCGACCAGAAGGTCATCATCTACACGGAGCACCGCGACACGCTGGACTTCCTGACGCGACGCCTCGAAGGCATGGGCTACGCCGACCAGGTGGCCTACATCCACGGCGGCCTGGGTTTCGAGGAGCGCGACGCACAGGTCGAGCGCTTCCGCCGCCCGCACGACGCCGAGGGCAAGGGAGCGCGCTTCTTCATCGGCACCGACGCTGCGGCCGAAGGCATCAACCTGCAGTTCTGCTGGATCTTGTTCAACTACGACGTGCCCTGGAACCCGGCGCGCCTTGAGCAGCGCATGGGCCGGATTCACCGCTACGGCCAGAAGCGCGACCGTGTGGCCATCGTGAACCTTGTCGCCGGCAAGACGCGCGAGGGCCGAGTCATCAAGACGCTTCTGGACAAGCTGGAGGAGATTCGCAAACAACTTGGGTCGGACAAGGTGTTCGACGTGGTCGGCCGGATCTTCGAGGGCATGGCCATCACCGATTACATCCAGCGCGCGGTCGAGTCGGATGACGAAGCCGACAAGAAAGCGCTGGAACTCGCGGGCCAGCTCACGCCCGAGCAGATCAAGGCCCTCGAAGCACGCGAGGCGACTATCTACGGCAAGGGCGGCGACGTCCGTATCGATCTGCCCCAGCTCCGCGAGGCGATGGCCATCGAGGAAATGCGCCGCCTCCTGCCGGGATACGTCCGCCGCTATCTCGAACATGCCGCGCCCGTCGTCGGCATCGACTTCGTCGGCGATCTCGACGACAACTTCTTCATGCGGCCGCGCAAGCGCGGGGTGCTGGACAGCATCCTCCCGGTGCTCGAAACCTACCCTGAGTCCGCGCGCAACCGGTTCACCGTGTACCGCCCGGATGACGGGCGCGATGCCATCTTCCTGCATCCGGGCGAGCCCGTCTTCGAGCGCCTGTCGGCGATGGCCATCGAGAGCGCGCGCAACCAGGCCCTACGCGGTGCGATCTTCACGGACGTGAGCGCTACCGCGCCCTACTTGTTCCACGTCGCACGCGTCAGCGTGGAGCGCGGTGTTGATCCCGGCTTGCCTGCATTCCACAGCCCGGAGGCCATCGAACAGCGCCTGGTCGGCCTGAAGCAATACGCTGACGGACGGCTGATCGAGACGCCGGTCGAGCACCTCTTGCTCCTGAAGCCGGCTGCAAAGCCCAGCGCCGGAAGCGTGGTCTTTCTCGCGCAAAGTGATACGTGGCGTCTGGCCGCGCAGGAACACATCCATCGTGATGTCGTCGGCAAGCTGGCGGACCTGCAGCGCATGAGCGCCACGTCACGGCTCACGGAAACCGAGGAGTACCTGCAGCGGGCGTTTGACTATCAGGAGTCGGAGCTGGCCGCAGCGCGAAAGCGCTTCACCGAGAAGGCCCGCGACGGCAACCGGGCTGCCCATGCCGAGCTGGACCGAATCAAGGCGCAGCAGAGGAGCCTGGCGCAGCGACGCGATCAGGCCCTGCTTCAAGCGCGGCGCGAGGTCGAACTGATCCAGGCGGGCCAAGTCGAGGTGCTGGCGAGTGCACTGGTTCAGCCCTCCACCGACCCCGACGACATCAAGGCACGTGACGCCGAGGTCGAGCGGATCGCGGTCGAGGTCGCCATCGCCTTCGAGGCGGCACAGGGCGCCGACGTTCGTGACGTTTCCACGCCGCCAAAGGCACGCCTGGCCGGCCTGAACGACTACCCGGGCTTCGACCTGCTGTCCAAGCGCGCGAGCGAAGAACGCGGCATCGAGGTGAAGGGCCGTGTGGGCGTTGGCGAGATCGAGCTGACCGAGAACGAGTGGGCCCGCGCCTGCATCTTGCGCGAGCGCTATTGGCTGTACGCGGTCTTTGACTGCGGTGGAGCTCAACCCCGCCTGCTCAGGGTGCAGGACCCCTTCGCCAAGTTGATCGCCAAGACGCGGGGCAGCGTGGCCATCGCGTACCGCGACATTGCCAATGCATCGGAGGCCGTCGAATGAACTCGCCAGAACCCATCGCCGCCGGCAATTCCCGCCTTGCCAAGCTGCCGGAGAGCACACGCGTCCGCGAACGCGAGCTGCTTCGCGTCGCGGGTCAACTTTCTGGCGCCGACGCGGCCACTGCAGCACAAGCTGCTCGCGTCGAAGTCCTGAAGTGGGCAGCGATGCAGATTGGCGATCAACTGCCAACGGTGGCGGCTGATGGGCAATCGTTCGAGCATCTCCGCGGCGGACGCACCTGCATTGGTGCTGGTTTCTCGGACGACCACCGTGCGCTGTGGGCGCTGCGTGTGGACCGCCCCGATGCCAATGTGGCACAGCGCACCTGGACCACCGAGGTGGTGATCGGTCACGCGCCAGGTGCGACTAGCGCGCTGTTCAGCCTGCGGCTGCTGGCCAGCACCCCCGAATCCACACTTCAGGTCGAGCCTGCTGTCCCTGGGCTCGTTCGCCAGATCGCCTCCGCTTGCGGACTGCGCCAAGGAAGTAATCAGCTCGATGGCAGTGCGTGGCACATCGCCTCGGAGGACGAGGCCGAACAACTGGTCGCCGAGCTCCTCGACCCGATGCGCCCGGTGCCGTACATGGTCTGCTCCGTCACCGAGCGCGAAACTCAGCCGGGCATCAATAGTCAGCTGTTGGCAAAGGTCACCCTCGGCATCGCCCGCGTCGTGGTTGTTCCGGCCGACTACACCTGGGTGCTGACGCAACAGCTGGGCAAACCGCTCTCCGTCTTCAACGGCGCCGCGCGCGCCTATATGCCCGGCTTCACGTACGACGCAAACCCGTTCGCGCATCGCTTGTTCTTCCTCGGCACCAACGCCGAGGATGAGCGCGCCCGGTCGGCGTTGACCGCGTTGCGGTGGATCGCCGCCAACGAGAGCGTGCGGCGCTTGCAACTGGGTACCGATGTGCTGGCGTTCTCCGCGGTGCGTGATGCCAGTCTCGATTTCGAGCGCGAACGCCTGAAGAAGGCGGGGTCTGCCGATACTGAGCAGCTCCGGGCCGCACAGGCGCAGATCGACGCACTCAAGGACGACTTGCGGCGCTCTGCCGAGACTCAGCAGTGGCTGTCCGACGAACACAAGTCCATCGAGGAGCAGGCGCAGAACCTGGAGCAGCAGCTCAGGGGCGCGCAGTTCCGCATCCATCAGTTGCTCGATCAGATCAAAGCGCGCGGCGACGAACCTGACGCCGGCATTCGTCTGCCGGAAAGCTGGGATGCGTTCGCTGACTGGTGCGACGAGGTGCTCAGCGGCCGTGTCGTGCTGTCGGCTCGGGCGCGGCGGGAAACCAAGTCGGCCGACTTCGACGATCCGCAAACAGCCGCCCGCTGCCTGCTCTGGCTGGCCAACGAGTACCGCGACTCGCGCATCAACGGCGCCAGCAGCGACCTGCGCAAGCCCGTCGACGAAGGTATCCACAACGAACGCTGCGGGGCGGACAGCTTCGAGTTCGGTTGGGGCAGCCGAAAAGTAGAAGTCGAGTGGCACCTCAAGAACGGGGGCAACACGCGCGATCCGCGGCGCTGCCTGCGCATTTACTACTTCTGGGACGAGGACAGTCAGCTGGTGGTGATCGCCACCATGCCAGCGCACATCCGGACCGGAGCGACCTGAAGGACCCAACCATGAACAACGACAAGCGGCTCATCGAGGTCGCCTTCCCGCTCAAGCAGACATCGATTGACTCGGTGCACGAGAAGAACGTGCGACACGGGCACATCTCCACGCTGCACATCTGGCCTGCGCGCCGCCCCCTCGCGGCGAGCCGGGCAGCACTGATCGCCACCCTGTTACCGGACCCGGGTGACAAGGAGAAGCGCGACGAGATCCTCAAGCGTCTCGGCGGCACGCTCAGCAAGACGCTGAAGAAAAAGAAGATGCCTAGCGGGCGCGTCGAGGAAATCGAGGCGTGGGAGACCGAGGGTGGCGTTCTGCGCTGGGGCCGCGAGGTGGGAGCGGACTTCGAATGGTTCCGGGATGAAATCCGCCGCGTCTACGGCGGCCGGCAGCCAAAGGTCCTGGACCCGTTCTCGGGAGGTGGTGCGATCCCGTTGGAGGCCATGCGGCTTGGCTGTGATGTCACGGCCGTCGACATCAATCCGGTCGCGTGGATGGTGTTGCGATGCACGCTGGAGTACCCGCAGCGACATGCAGCGTTCAAGCGCCCGCTGCCTGAGTTCGTCCGCATGGACGACACGTTCATGACCGCCTATCTCAAGGCCAAGGACATGACCGCGGCGCAGATCAAGCGCCATCTCAGGGACGCAAAGGCTGAGCAAGCGGTCTTGCCGCCGACGAACGCGATGGAGTCCGTGGAGCGTGGCGAGAACCTCAGCCTCCTGGAGCACGCCGAGGTCGAGCCCGACCTCATGCACGCCGGGTTGGCTTGGCACGTCCGAGCGTGGGGTCGTTGGGTGCTCGCAAAGGCAAGGCAGGAACTGGCCGCGCTATACCCCACGTACGCCGAGTACTGCTCGCTGAAGCCCTACCGCCGGGTGGCGCTCGATGTCGATGAGCCGTTGAAGCGCGTGCCGCTCAATGATGCCGGTGAGCCTCAGGTCGAGGTTCTCAACGCCGGATTCGACACTGCCTACCTGGACAACCCAGCCAACCCACGCTGGGTCGCCAAGCCGACAGTGGCATATCTGTGGGCGCGGACCGTCAAGTGCAAAGCCTGCCGAGCTGAAGTCCCACTCCTGAAGACGCGTTGGCTGGCCAAGAAGGACAACAAGCGCGTGGTCTTGACAATGCGTCCTCGCGCTGACCGAAGCGGTGTCGAGTTCGGCATCGACGCAGATGCCAAGGTCCAAGGCGGAAATGCCGCCCAGCGGCGCGAATACGACAAGAAACTCAGCGCCGGCACCATGAGCCGCTCGGGCGTCACCTGCCCCTGCTGCGGGACGATCATGACAATGGAGGACTTGCGTCTGGCCGGTCGTACCGATCGTTTGGGCAGCGTCATCACCTCCGTGGTCGTGAACGGATTGGACGGGAAGGAGTACCGGCTACCCACGGCTAAAGAGATCGAAGTCGCTGCATCTGCAAGCCGCGACCTTGACCGGGTATTCACAAGTATCCCGTTCGGGGTCCCGACCGAGCCACTCGCGGGTTCGGATGCGCCTGGGTTCCGGGTTCCACTCTACGGCTTTGATCGATGGAACAAGCTGTTTACATCGCGGCAGCTGGTCTCCCTAGGAACATTCGTGAGCGTTGTTCGGCAGGCTCGCGATCAACTCTCGCAGTATGGCTACGACGCTGGCGAGATTGAGGCCATCGCGGCCTACTTGCAGTGCGGGTTCGACCGCATGCTCGATTTCAACTCGAACATCCTGGCTTGGATCACCTCGGTCGAAGCAATCCGGAACACGTTTGGCCGTTTCGCGCTCCCCATGAATTGGGACTTCAGCGAGGCGGCACCAATCAACGACGTGCGCGGCGGATGGTGGATGTGCCTAGATGCCATCGCCGAGTCCATCGAGACGATCGCGCGTGCGACGAACTCAATCGCTCCGGTGCCGAGCGTGCTCAACCAGAGCGCAATCGACTGCCCCGAAGCGGGGGCCTTCGACGTCATCGTGACCGATCCTCCGTATTACGACGCCATCCCTTACTCCGACCTGATGGACTTCTTCTACGTATGGGATCGGCGACAACTCGCAGATCTGTCTGGCGCGTACCAGACAGCGTTCACTGCGCCACTTGGCCCGAAGTGGCGCAATGATGTCAATGACGGCGAGCTGATCGACGACGCGTCGCGTTTCGGCGGCAACCGTGAAGCCTCCAAGCGGAACTACGAAGAGGGGATGGCCCGGGCCTTCAAGGCTTGCCATACCGCGCTGCGCCCAGAGGGTCGCCTCGTCATCGTTTTTGCTCACAAGCAACCCGATGCTTGGGAGACGCTGGTTTCGGCCATCATCAAAGCCGGCTTTGTCGTCGATGGGTCCTGGCCTATCCAAACCGAGCAGGCGGCGCGCATGCGGGCTCAAGGTTCGGCCGCTCTGGCGTCCTCTGTTTGGCTGGTCTGCAAGAAGCGGGATCCGCTCGCCCGGGCCGGATGGGACACCCAGGTGCTCAAGGAGATGGAGTCGAGCATCACGACCAAGCTGCGCGACTTCTGGGATGCCGGCATTCGCGGCCCTGACTTCATCTGGGCCGCCACCGGGCCGGCATTGGAGTCCTACAGCCGCTATCCGGCGGTCAAGAAGGCGTCCGAGCCTGGCGCCTTGATGTCGGTCTCCGACTTCCTCGGGCATGTGCGCCGCATCGTGGTGGACTTCGTCGTTGGCCGCGTGCTCTCGCATGGACAGACCGAACCCACGCCTGGCGACCACCCGCTGGACGACGTGACGACGTACTACCTGCTCCATCGCAACGACTTCGGCCTCAAGGAAGCACCGGCTGGCCCGTGCATCCTCTACGCCGTCTCGTGCGGGCTCTCGGAGCGCGAGCTGGCCGATCAATATGAGCTGCTGGCACGCAGTGGCGGCGCGGCCGAGGCCGAGGACGAAGAGGCGTCGGGCGACGACGAGGACGGCGATGCAGAGGAGGCCTCGTCATCGGGCGGCGGCGGCAAGTACAAGTTGAAGGACTGGCGCGCCCGTAAGCACCGCTCGCTGGGCATGGAGACGGCCAGTGGCCGCGCCATTCCGTTGATCGACCAGGTGCACAAACTGATGCAGCTGTGGGTGGCTGGCGACGTCGTCAAAGTCAACGATTACCTCGACAGCCGCGCCCTGCGCCGCAGCCAGGTGTTCGCGCAGTTGATTCAGGCCTTGATCGAGAAGAGCCGCGCCGAGGGTTCGGCGGAGGAGTGCTCGATCCTGGAGCGGCTGCAGAACTATCTGCGCTCGGTCGGCAGCACCGCGCAGGCCCCGCTCGGGCTGGAATAAGGACAAGGAGAAGCAACGATGGCCAAGACCACCACCAAGCCCTGGCACCAGGTCGTGCAGCTGCGCGACGACATCACCAACCAGGAACTGTCGCAGAAGCAATTCGCGGCCGACCTGTACGACGTCGTCATGGGCCGCAACCCGGGCGTCTATCACGACGCCAAGGAGTTCTTCGCGCTCACGTATCCCACGGTCAAGCTGCGCGATCTGGCGCGTGACGTCACCCACCGCCTGGCGGGCAAGTCCGAGAAGGCCGTCCGCCAGCTGCACATGACCTTCGGCGGCGGCAAGACGCACTCGCTGATCACGCTGGTGCATCTGGTGCGCGATCCCGCGAGCCTGCCCGACATCCCGGCGGTGCAGCAGTTCAAGGCGCATTGCGCGCTCGAAGGCGGGTTGCCGAAGGCGCATGTGGCCTCCGTGGTGTTCGACCGCCTGGACGCCGAGAAGGGCATGGAGGTGACCGCGCCCGATGGCAGCGTGGCGACGATCAAGATGCCGTGGAGCGCTATTGCCTGGCAGCTGGCCGGCACCGCGGGCATGAAGCTGCTGAAGGATGACGGCACCGAGCGCGCGACCCCCCCGGCCACGGGCGTGATGGAGGATCTTCTCAAGCTCGCGCGCAAGGATGGCGCTGGCGTGCTGATCCTGTTCGACGAGGTGCTGTGGTTCGTCCGCGTGATGGCAGATACCGATCCCGCGTGGATTGGCCGCATGCGCGAGTTCATGCACAGCCTGACCCAGGCCGTCGCCAAGGTGCCGCAGTGCTGCCTGGTGGCCTCGCTGCTCGCCTCTGATCCCGGCAAGATGGACGAGCTCGGCAAGCAAATCAGCAAGGAGCTGTACGACGAGTTCAAGCGGGTGGCCGACGAAGGCATCCAGCCCGTCGAGAGCCAGGACGTGCCCGAAATCCTGCGGCGCCGGCTGCTCAAGCTGGAGAGCTACACCGACCGCACGCAGTGGCCCAGCCAGGTCTTCGGCGCGCTCAATGGCGTGCAGGGAATCGATGACTACACCGCGAAGAACCGTGCCGCCGAGGAGAAGCGCTACACCGACGCCTACCCCTTCCACCCGGCCTTGATCGAGACCCTGTACCAGAAGTGGACGCAGCTCGAAGGGTTTCAGCAGACGCGAGGCATCCTCAAGACCCTGGCTTCGGCACTGCGCGACGCGGTGAAGTGGGACCAGCAACCGCTGATCGGCGCCCAGATCTTCCTGGTGGAACCGAAGTCGGAAGGGCTCAGCGTGGCCGCGCGCGAGCTGGCCAACGTGGCGCAGCTGGAGCAGTACGAAGGCCGCCGGCAGAACTGGACAGCCATCCTTGAGGCTGAGCTCGTGCACGCACGCAAAGCACAGGACGGGTTGCTTGGCGTCCAGCAGCGAGAGATCGAACAGGCCGTCATGGCGACGTTCCTGCACTCTCAGCCTATCGGGCAGCGCGCGACCACGCGCGAGCTCAAGATCTTGATCGGTGTGGGCTCACCGGATCGGATCGAGTTGGACAAGGGGCTGACTCGGTGGTCCGATGCGTCCTGGTATCTCGACGACACCTTCACCGGGGACCGTGAAGGCGGCTTGCCCAAGGTGTGGCGCCTCGGCTCCAAGCCGAACCTGAAGCAGATGCACCACGACGCGCGCCAGAACGTCAGCGCCACCCTGGTCGATGAGGTTCTGGAGAAGGAGATTCGCGGCGCGGGCAAGCTGACCGAAGGTGCACGCGGAGCTGGCGCCAAGGTCCACGTGCTGCCGGCTCGCCCGGCGGACATCGAAGACGATGGCGAGTTTCACTACGCGGTGCTGGGCCCGAAGGCAGCAAGCAACGGCAAGCCGAGTGCCGAGGCCAAGCGCTTCATCGACGAAACGACCGGGCCCGAAAAGCCCCGCGCCCAGAACCGCAATGCGGTGGTGTTGGCCGTCCCGTCAAAGGACGGCATTGACGTCGCCCGCGAGAAGGTACGTGACCTGCTCGGTTGGGAGAAGGTCCGCGAGTTGCTCAAGGAGCGCAGCGACATCGACACGGCTGCGACGACGCGCCTTGAGGGCAATATCCGCGCCGCTCGTGGCGAAATGGTGTCGCAGATCGTCATGGCCTACTGCATCGCAGTGACGGTGAACGATGGCAACGACGTGGCCGCATACCGGATCAACGTCGACAACGACCCGCTCTTCGCCAAGATGGTCGCGGACAAGCGCCTGCGGATCGAAAGCACGGCTGTCAACGCCGAGGCGCTGCTGCCTGGCGGTCCATTCGATCTGTGGAGCGCCGGCGACAAGGCACGCTTCGTCAAGGATCTCGTCGGAGCCTTCGCTGCGACGGCCAAGTTGCCGAAGATGTTGAACCGGGCGGCGATCCTGGAGACGCTGCTGCAGGGCTGCGAGGCGGGCGAGTTCGTGCTGCGGGTGACGCGAGCCGACAAGTCGACACGCACCTTCTGGAAGTGCCGCCCCGACGACAACGCCGTTCAGGACTCCAGCCTCGAAGTGGTGCTGTCGGATGCCGCCTCGCTTTCGGAGTTGGACGCGCAGCTACTGGGCCCCAACAAGCTGCCCGGCCTGTGGGACAAGGAGCCCGTGACCCTGGCCGACCTTTCGGCGTACTTCTCCGGCAAGCACTTCGTCGAGGTCGACAAGGGCGGCTACACCGAGAACGTGCTGATTCCCGAGGCCACACCGCAGGCGATCACCGACGCAGTGGGGGCCAGCGTCAAGAGCGGCCGCGTCTGGTTGGTGAACGGTACGGTGAGCGTGCTGGCCGAAGACGTGCCCGCGGGATTCGTGAACGACACGGCACAGCTGTTCGCGCCGCCACTTCCGCTCGCGAGCGTTGATGTGTTGCCGGCGCAGCTGCCTACGGCTTGGCAGGGCGACGCGACCAATGCTCATCTCATCCATGCAGCCCTTTCGTCCAAGGCGGGGAAAGTGCTGCCCTGGACGCGGGTTGTCAGCGCCCTCGATGAGGCCTTCCGGCTGGGCCTGATCGAACGGACCCTCGACTCGGGTGCTTGGCCGTGCGACCTTGGCGGCGCAGCGGCAGTCAAGATCGTGACCCGCAAGAGCGAGGCGAAGGAGCCGACTCCGCCCAAGCACTACGGATCGAAGGCGGCCAGCGCGGATCTCCAGACGCACGAGGTCCAGGACCTTGCCGACCACATCGATGCGCTGCGCGAGGCCACTGCGGGCCACCCGCTGCGCATCCGGGTGACGGTGGAGATCGGCGACGGCAGTCAGGTCGATCAGACGGTCGTCGACAAAGTGAACGCCGTGCTGGCGCAGGTCAAGGCGGGCTGGAAGGCTGAGTGATCGGTCGGCACTAACAGACAGACATGCGCTTCATCGCCGGCCCCCTCAACAAGCAGCTACTTCAGAACCTTCTCGCCGAGGTCATCGAGCCCTGCACGCGCGTTCGGGCGGCGGTTGCATACGCCAACCGCGACAACTTGCAGCTGTTCGAGGCTTGCGCAAAGCACCTGAAGCCACTGGAGTTCTTCGGCCGGTATGACTACACCGTGGCCGTCGATCCGGCGGTACTGAAGTGGTTTCTCGACAAAGCCAGCCCGAACTTCGACTGCAAGTTGGTACCCGACATCCTGCATGCGAAGGTCATCTGGTGGGTAGATGCCGGCGCGTACATCGGGTCCGCCAACCTGTCTGATCGAGCCTGGATCTCGAACATCGAGGCCGGTACGTTCCTGTCGCATGACGAGCTTGTCGAGACAGGCATGGAGCGGGAGCTGCTGCATTTCTTCGAGGAAGTGGATGACCGCGCGCGGCCGCTAACCAAGGAGATCTACCAAGAGCAGCTTCGTCTTGCGGATCGCCGCTCAGACCTTGCGAAGCGGGACTATGGGCTTGAGCAGCAGTTCGACAAGGACCGGCTGTTGCCGAAGAACCAGGGCTTGGTGTTCGTCGACACGAAGCGGTCGTCCGAGAAGCGCTTTCACAAGTTTGAGCAGGACTGGAACGACACGCTGCAGGTGATGCGTTCCATCGCAACCAGAGTCTCCGCACCGGGCGCCAAACCGGGCTGGATCGACGCATCAGTAGCACCTGGCGTTCAGGCTGACCAGTTCCTGCATGCCTACTACTACAAGCAAATCAAGGACGGGAACCGCCACCCCTACGAGGAGTTCTTCGCCAGGAACTCCAAGAACCCGGAGATAGCTCTGCGGGATGCATTGGAATGGTGGCATGCCGCCGACTTCGATCACTCGTTCGAAGAGCGCACCATCTACGAGTGGTCGCCGCGCCTGCACGAGCTTCTTGCTCGCGACCGCATCTTGAAGTTGACCGAGGAGGAGTTCGTCGATGCCATCTCGCGCGTGCATGCGATTCGCGACCACGCCATCAAGCAAGAGAACGAGCATCTGGGCCTGCCCGATAGCCCGCAGGCAGGCGACGACAAGGTTCAGAAATTCGGCGAATGGCTCTGGCGGCAGCGGTCACGCGACGGCAAGACCGTGCTCGAGCTGTTGAACTACGTCGTCTGGGGCAACGGAAGCGTCGCGGCCCGACTCTGGAACGCGATTCGAAGCGACCAGTGGGTAATCCCTCACATCGGCCTTAGCAGTCTTGGGGAGGTTGTCGGCTGGGCCCGCCCTGACGAGTTCCCGCCGCGGAACATGCGCACCAGCAAGGGGCTGCGGGCGCTGGGCTACAACGTCAGGATTGGCGTGTGAGGTCGGGGGCGACGAGCATGACTTCGGCTTCGCGTCGGGCGACAAGGCCAGGAAGCACCTTCCCGCCACCGTAGATCCATCGGCGCAGTTCGCTGGTAGCGGCTGACCAATCCAGCTGATTGACCCGCCGTCGCAGTGTCGACGTCTGTAGGCGCCCCGCGCCGAGGTTGAAGGCGAAGTCCACGATGGCCGCGAGCCGCCCCTCGAGCTTGGCGGCCAGCACCGGGCAGTAGCGCAGCGTCGCGCTCACGAATGACCCGAGCATCAGCCGCTCGGCTAGATGCTCGCTCTTGCGTCGAAGTGTAGTATCGGCTGCATGAGGATTGCGACCGGGACAGTCATCGGCGGCAAGGTCGTCGTTCAGGGCGAGGCATTGCCCGAAGGCACTGTGGTGACGATCGTTGCGCGGGAGTCGGCCGA
>JACDJB010000595.1_pt1 | contig 35555 bp, 33 predicted proteins | sample 7454121 | NCBI WGS metagenome assembly JACDJB01 (sample SAMN14253290, study PRJNA609438) | sludge metagenome | isolation source: sludge after 25d culture with pyrite | collected 2018-12-20
CAAGCGGGCCTACGACTCGCTGGTGCCGGGGGCGCTGGACCTGGTCGTGATGTTCCTGCCCAGTGACGCCTTCCTCGCTGCCGCCGCGGCAGCTCAGCCGTCGCTGCTCGAGGACGCGTGGTCCAAGGGCATCGTGCTGGCCTCGCCGTCCACGCTGCTCGGCTTCCTCCGAGGCGTTGCCCTCGGCTGGCGAGAGGAGCGCATCGCCGAACAGGCGGAAGAGATCGCCCGCACCGGCCGCGAGCTGCACGACCGGCTGTCGGTGTTCGCCGAGCACCTCGACAAGGTGGGTTCGTCACTCGGCCGGGCGGTCAACTCCTACAACGGGGCAGTCGGATCGCTGGAGGCCCGCGTGCTGCCTCAGGCTCGTCGATTCAGCGACCTCGGTGCCGGCTCGGTCCGCAGCCTCGACCTGATCGCGCCGGTGGATGCCGCACCGCGTCGGCTGAGCGTCCTGACCACCTCGACGGTCGAACAGGCGGCAGACTCCTCCGATGCTGTTCGGGACCAGGCGACGTCGGCGTCGTGAGCTCTTCGACGCCGGGTTCACCGACGAGTGGGTGGCTCTTTGCCGCAAGCACCTCGACTGGTGGGACGAGCTGACCGACGGCGAGCTCGACCGACTGCAGGCCGTCGCGCTGGGTCTGGTCGCGAACTCCGACTGGGAGCCCGCCAACGGCTTCACGATCACGGAGGAGATGCAGGTCCTCATCGCGGTGCAGGCCGCGCTCCTCACGGTCAACCTGCCCTATGACGACCCCTACCGCGACGTCGGTGCGATCATCGTCCACCCGACCACAGCGGTGATGCACGGCGAGCACTCCCAGGTCGACGGCATCTTCTCCGACGACCCCACTCCGATCCTGGGCGAGGCGATGCTCCACGGACCGGTGCTCGTGGCCTGGGACGAGGTCGACGACGACGTCGTGCACCACGGCGACGGACGCAACGTCGTGTACCACGAGTTCGCTCACAAGCTCGACATGCTCGACGGCGTCACCGACGGCACTCCGCCGATGTCCGCGGAGCTGGCCGAACGCTGGATCCCTGTGTGCACCGAGACCTACGAGGCGGTCGCTCAGGGCCGTGCCGGTCACGTGATCGACGACTATGCGGGCGTCAACCCGTCGGAGTTCTTCGCTGTGGTGACCGAGGTGTTCTTCGACGACGCGCGGGCGCTGCGTCACGAGCACCCCGACCTCTACGGGTGCTTCCGTGACTTCTACGGGCAGGATCCGGCCCGGTGGCGACACGCGTGATCGCGCCGAGCCGTCGACGACGCGGACCTGTGCCATGGTGTCGTCATGAGGCATCGTCACGTCGTGTCAGGTCCATCCCAGCGGGCCGGTGTGCTCGGGCGAGTCATCGCCACGTTCGCTGCGGTGCTGCTCCTGGCGGCCGTTGCGGCATCGTGCGGGGACGACGTGGACAGCGGTAGCGGCAAGGCCTCGTCGACCACCGCCTCGGTGCCCGTGCCGGCCACCGACCTCGGCGGGACCTCGTGGCAGCTCGACTCTCCCGTGGCCGACACGATGCCAACGCTGGACTTCGCCGTCGACGGGTCGCTGTCGGGTTCGACCGGGTGCAACCGCTTCAGCGGCACGTGGACCCAGGACGAGACGTCGCTCACGCTTGCCGTCGGTCCGATGACGCAGATGGCGTGCCTGTCGGCGGACGCGACCCGCCAGGAGCAGGACGTCATGGCGGCGTTGCCGACCGTCGCTTCTGCGAGGCAGACCGAGACGTCGCTCACCCTGATCGACGACGCCGGCAAGGACGTCCTGACCTATGGCGCTGTCAGCGGGGATCTGGCCGGGACGTCGTGGAAGGTCACGGGCGTGAACACGGGCAGCGCCGTCGAGACCTCCGCGTTGACCGAGGTGATGACCCTCGACTTCGGCACCGACGGATCCGCGTCGGGCAACGGCGGATGCAACACGTTCCGGGGCACCTACGAGCAGGACGGCACGACGATCGCGTTCAGTGAGTTCGCGTCGACGATGATCGGCTGCGAGCCCGACGTGGCAGAGATGGAGGACAAGCTCCTCGCCGCCCTGGCCGCAGCCACCACGGTGGAGCGCTCGGGCAACCAGCTGACCTTGCGCGACGACGCCGGTGCCATGCAGGTGACGGCCACCCTCGCCGGCTGACCCATCTCGTCAACCCGAGCTCTGGTCCTGTCCCGGCGAGCGAACGTGCGCGAGGACAGGAACAGAGCCGGCGGGTTCGGCCGGTGCGGTGAAGCCGCCCTGATACGGCGGGGGCGCGGCGACGTCACCCGCGAGCATCGGTTCGGGCGGCGCGGCGGCGCCGGCCTCGGCCACGAGCGAATCAAGCTCGGCCTCGAGCTCGGGGTCGACCGCGAACGGCGGCACGTCGACGGTGTGATGTGGCGCCGGGCCGGTGCGCTCCACGCCCAGATCCTCGGTGAAGTACAGCGCCAGCACGCGGTCGACCAACGTCGGGGTCAGCACGCGGGTCTGGTTCTCGTACCGGCAGATCGCGTTGGCCAGCTTGCACACCACGCCGGGCAGGTAGGCCCGCAGCTCGCCGTCGCCCTGGGAGCGGGCGGCCTGGCGAAGGCGCACCGCAGCCGCCGACTCGAGCTCGAGGTCCATCTTCCGGCTGACCCGCGACAGGATCCAGTCGAACTGCTCGTCGGTGCAGGCGCCGATGTAGATCTTGTTGTGGATCCGTCGGAAGAACGCCTCGTCACCGAGCTTGGCGGGGTCGAGGTTGGTCGACAGCACCACCTTGAGCTCGAACGGCACCTCGAACTTGCGTCCGAGCAGCGTCAGGTAGTCGACGCTGCGGTCGAGGGGGACGATCCAACGGTTGAGCAGCGCGTCCGGCGTCATCGCCTGGCGTCCGAAGTCGTCGATCACGAGGATCCCGTTGTTCGCCTTCATCTGCAGCGGTGCCAGGTACACGCCGCTGTCGCGCTCCAGCTGGAGGTCGAGCATCCCGGCGTGGAGCTCGCCGCCGGTGATCACCGCGGGACGGTGGCATGCCACCCACCTCCGGTCCATGCCGGCCGGCTGCTCGTCGATCGCGTCGTGCAGCGTGGGGTCGAAGACCGACACGATCTGGCCGTCCACCTCGACGCAGTGCGGCACCAGCACCACGTCCTCGTACGCTCTGATGATCCGCTCTGCGACCGACGACTTGCCGGTGCCGGGTGGGCCGTACAGGAACATCGCACCGTCGCCGTGGATCGCCGGGCCGAGCTGGTCGAGCAAGCCGTCGGAGAGCACGAGGTCGGAGAACGACCGCTGCAGACGGTCGTGATCGAGCTCGATCGACGGCCGTTGGTGACGCACCACGCTCGCGTAGAGGTCGAGGGGGACCGGCATCGGTCCGCAGTAGCTGCTCTCGCGTGACCGCTGCGCTGCGAACTGCTGGCCGGCCTCCGTGGGTCGCACCACGTACGCCCGGCCTTCCATCCCGTCGTACTCGATCAGCTTGCGATCCCGCATGCCGTTGAGGGCCGTCTCGACCACCGTGATCGACACGTGCAGCCTGTCGGCCAGGGCGGTCATCGGCGAGCGACCGTCGACCACTGCACGACGGAGCAGCAGGTCGTCGACCAGCGATCGGCTGAGCCCGAGTCCCTCCGGACTGGTCGGAGTGCGAAGGTCCGGGACGTCGTCGGTCCGGTCGTTCTGTCCGCGCATGGGTATCCCGTCTGCCGATCGGGCGTGATGGGACGGCCGGACCGGTGCGGACCGGTCCGGCCGCACATCGCGACCCGGTTGTGATGCTGGTGCTGGTGCTCTCATCGGCGCGTGGCAGCTCGGACCTGAACCCTCGGCGGGGACATCTCGCTGCGGCCAGGCGATCGTTCGCACCACTTCGGCCGCTCGTGCCGGTTGAATGGTGGCGTGATCGCCGCCCCCCGGACACGCGCCTATCGCAGCGGAGTGCTGGAAGAGGACGGGTTTCCGGTGGATCGGGTGTCGGACCTGCTCGCGGAGCCGGACACGATGGTGTGGGTGGACCTGTGTGGACCCACCGTGGACGAGCTCAACTCGCTGGCCGGCGAGCTGGGTCTCCACGAGCTGGCGGTCGAGGATGCCCTCGGTCCCCACCAGCGTCCCAAGCTCGATCGCTACGCGAGCCACCTGTTCATGGCGACGCACTCGGTGACCGTCGATGTGGAGGCCGCCCACCTGGACGTCGTGGAGATCGACCTGTTCGTCGCCGACCGGTGGGTGATCACCGTCCGCAAGGACGACCGCTTCCCGCTCCAGCAGGCGATCGACCGATGCGACCGTGTTGCGGACCTCCCCGGCGCCGGCGTCGCCTTCATCGTCTACGCAGTGCTCGACGTCCTGCTCGACGGCTACTTCGACGCCCTCGAGGTGTTCGACGAGTACTACGACGAGGTCAGCACCCAGATCTTCGATGACAAGCCGCTGCAGCCCCAGGACCAGCGCCACTGGTTCCAGATGCGTCAGGCGCTCATCAAGCTGCACCGGATCGTGTTCCCGCTGCGTGAGGCGGTCGGCTCGCTGATCCGTCGCGAGCAGGACCTCGTGAGCGCTGAGATGCAGCCGTACTTCCAGGATCTGTACGACCACGTGCTGCGGATCACCGAGTCGACCGACTCGCTGCGCGACCTGGTCGCCACGATCGTGGAGACCAACCTCAGCCTGCGGGACTTCCGCCAGAACCAGATCATGAAGAAGGTGACGAGCTGGGCGGCGATCATCGCCGTGCCGACCCTCGTCACCGGCTTCTACGGCATGAACGTCAAGTTCCCCGGAGTCGCCACGCACTGGGGCGCGGTCGTCGCTGCGGTGCTGATCGCCGCCACGTCGTTGGCGCTGTACTGGCAGTTCCGCCGCCGCGACTGGCTCTGAGGCAGGTCGAGCCGACGGCGGTGCGCCCTCAGTTGACCAGGCGGTCGCGGCCCTCCCAGTAGGGGGCTCGCAGCTTGTACTTCTGGAGCTTGCCGGTGGCGGTTCGCTCCAGGGCGTCGCGGACCTCGACCGACGTCGGGCACTTGTAGTGCGCGAGCAGGTCGCGGCAGTGCGCGATCAGCGTCCGCTGCACCTCGTCGGGATCGGACTCGGCGACCTTCGCCAACTCGGAGTTGGGATCGAGGACGACGAGTGCGGTGACGGTCTCTCCCCAGCGATCGCTGGGGATGCCGATGACGGCGACCTCGGTGACCGCGGGGTGGGAGAACAGCGCGTCCTCTACCTCGATGGAGCTGACGTTCTCTCCTCCGGAGATGATCACGTCCTTCTTGCGGTCGACGATGGTCACGTAGTTCTCGTCGTCGAGCACGCCGCCGTCACCGGTGTGGAACCAGCCCCCTTCGAGCGCCGCATCGGTCGCCTCGGGCTGGTTCCAGTAGCTCTTGAGCACCGTGTTGCTCCGGGCCAGCAGCTCGCCGTCGGCGTCGGTCGTGATCCGGGTCCCGATCGCCGGTGCCCCGGCCCGAACCAGCTTGCGGGCCCGTTGGGCCGAGCTCAGATGGTCCCACTCCGCTCGCGATCGGTTCATGGTGAGCAGCGGCGCCGTCTCGGTGAGGCCGTAGATCTGGATGAACTCCCAACCGAGCTCGGCCTCGACCCGTTCGATCACCGCCGTCGGCGGCGGTGCGCCGGCCACGATGATGCGCACCCGCTCTCGACCCGGCACCTCGCCGTCCCAGCCGGCGGCGGCGTCGAGGACCATCGACACCACGGCGGGTGCTCCGCACATGAGGGTCACCGCGTGCTCCTCGACGCGGCGGAGGATCTCTGCTCCGTCGACCTTGCGGAGCACGACCTGTGGCACGCCGACGCCGGCAGTCGTGAACGGCATTCCCCAACCGTTGCAGTGGAACATGGGCAGCGTGTGGAGGTACACGTCACGATCGCTCACCCCGGCCTGCCACCCGAACGCCGCGGCGTTGACCCACAGGTTGCGATGCGTCATCTCGACGCCCTTGGGTCGTGCGGTGGTGCCCGACGTGTAGTTGATGGTCGCCGTCGCGTCCTCGTCGGGCTCCCACGGCGACGCCTCGAGGTCGTGGCGGTACAGGACCTCGTCGGACTCGGCGCCGATCGTGAACTTGTGCGGCGCATCGACCCCGGACAGCGCGTCCTCGAGCTCGGGGTCGACCAGGAGCACCTCGGCACCGCAGTGCTCGACGATGTAGGCGACCTCCGCGGCCGACAGCCGGAAGTTCACCGGCACCGCGATCCGACCCGACGACGGTGCGCCGTAGAGCAGGGTGAGGAGCCGGGCGGAGTTCTGCGAGACCATCGCCACCCGGCCACCCTGGGCCACTCCGAGCGACTCCAGGCCGGCGGCCAGGGACCGGGAGCGCTGTGCCAACGCGCTGTAGGTGAGCGGACCGCCGTCGACCGCCCGCAGCGCCGGGGCCGGCTGGTCCGGTTCGTCGATCACGCCGATGCGGTCGCCGTAGACGAGCTCGGCCCGATCGATGTGGTCGCGGATGGTCAACGGCACCTTCACGGCGCACCCCCTGGATTGGTCGCCCGGCCCCACGAGAAGTAGCACCAGGGCCTGGGGCCCTTCACGTAGCGGGCCGTGATGCGGATGTCGATGAACCCGGCGTCCGCGAGCATGCTGGTGGGGTCGCGGGTCAGGTGGCAACCGCCGGCGATCCGGCGCTGCAGCGGTTCGAAGCGCTGTTGCCACCGGGCGACGTCGTCGTCCGGTGCAGCGCCGTGCTCCAGCAGGTGCAGCTCGCCGCCCGGCTTCAGGACCCGTCGCAGCTCGCCGAGCGCCAGCTGCGGGTCGGGGATCGTGCACAACGTGAAGGTGCACAGCGCGGCGTCGCAGCTGGCGTCGGCCAAGGTCAGGTGCTGGCCGTCCAGCCCGACGTGCTCGACGTCGATGCCGCTCGCAGCGATGCGCTTCCGAGCCATCTCACGAGAGCGCATCGACGGCTCGACGGCCCACACCCTGGTCACCTCGGGCGGGTACAGCGGCGCGTTCAGCCCGGTGCCGAAGCCGATCTCCACCACGTCGCCGCGCAGGCCTTCGAGGGCCTTGGCGCGGTAGCGCTCCATGCCGCTGCTCCCGCACGTCAGCTCGACCAGTCGGGGCAGCACGTGCTCTTCGTACGCGCCCATGTGCGGACCCTACGGGAGCTGACGCCCGTCCGGCCCGATCCCCCGGCTTTCACCCCTTGCGGCTGAGGGCGCGGCTGGTGACAGCCCGGCAGACTGTCGACTCATGCACGCGAACCGCCACCACCACATGCCGAGGTCGTCTCGGGCGGTGGTCGCAGCCGTGGTGGTCGCGCTCGCCGCTCTGACGGCGGCATGCACCGGCTCGGACGACCCCGCCGACGGTGACGCGACCACCACCGAGCGGACCCTGCCCGACACCGGACAGGTGGTGGTCCTCGAGCCACTCCACGTCCAGGACCAGCGCATCGTCGACACCTCGGGCCGTCAGGTGCTGCTGCGCGGCGCCAACGTCAACGCGCTCGGGGAGTACGCGCAGGAGGATCCAGCAGCGGAGCCGACGGCGCCGCTCACCGACGCGGACTGGGACGCCATGGCCGCCAACGGGTTCTCGGCCATCCGGCTGATCATGTCGTGGTCGTTGCTGGAGCCGGAGCGGGGAGAGGTCGACGAGGACTACGTGGCAGAGGTCCGCGATGCCGTGGAGCTGGCCAACGACCACGGCATGTACGTGGTGCTCGACGTGCACCAGGACGCGTGGGGGATGCAGTCCGCGACGCCCGACGACGAGCCGTGCCCGCCTGGCACAGCGCCGTCGGTCGGCTGGGACGGGGCACCGGAGTGGGCGACGATCACCGACGGGCAGAGCACGTGTCGGGTCCCGGCCTCCGAGCGTGAGACGGCACCCGCGGTCCAGGCGTCGTTCCGGAACTTCTACGCGAACACCGACGGGATCGCTGATCAGCTCACAGGAGTGTGGGCGCACCTGGCGGGGGAGTTCGCCGACGTCGCGGGCGTGGCCGGCTACGACCTGTTCAACGAGCCCAATGACGTGTCGCCCCACGAGGAGAACCAGGTCGCCTACAGCCAGTGGGTGCAGCGAACCATCGACGCGATCCGGACCGCCGAAGCTGGCAGTGGAGCCGGCAAGGCGGTGTTCGTCGAACCGCTGCAGCTGTACCCGCTACCCCACAACGCTCTGCTGCCGCAGTACCTCCATGACCCGAACCTCGTGTTCGCGCCGCACAACTACGCGGAGACGATCAACGACATCCTGACCGTCGAGCAGACGTTCGCGATCGACCAGCAGGGTGCGGACGAGCTCCACGCCGCGCTGTGGATCGGCGAGTACGGCACGTGGGACACCTCGCCCGAGTCGCTCGAGGTCATGGGTCGCTACGCGGCCGAGGAGGACCGCCGCGTGGTCGGCGGTACCTGGTGGCAGTGGCGCCAGACCTGTGGCGATCCGCACTCGGTCGGTGGTCCCGGCATGCCGGCGACCGAGGACCAGGTCCACCTGATCACCCGTGACTGCACGTCGGGTGGCGCCGCCCACGACAGCGATGCCCGCTACACGACCGAGTTCCTGCGGATCGTCGGCCGAGCCTTCCCCCGGGCCGCACCCGGTCGCATCACGTCGCTGAGCAGCCCGCCGGGCAGCGGTGGGCTGACCGTGGCGGGTGCCGACGCCGAGGCCGGTGCCCAGCTGGTCGTCTGGCTCCCCGAGGTCGATGGCGTCGACGACCCGCTGCCCGCCACGACCGATGGTCTCGACGATGTCGAGCTCGTGGCCGTCGTGGGCGGCAGGATCTTGACTGCCACCGCCGAGGGCGGCGACTGGGAGCTGGTGGTGCGATGAGCGAGCCGGACGCGTCCACCGTCGGCCTACCGGTCCAGGCGCCGCCAGGGTGGTCGGTCGAGTCGACCCGAGGCTTCGGCCCCTTCGTCACCCGGATCGTGTTCCGGGCGGCCGACGGCTCCCGTCGGGTGTGGCGCTCCCGCGATCATCGCAAGGGCCTCGACCGGCCCGGGGTCCCGCGGCGTACCTGGTGGATCGCCGCGCTGTTCTGCATCGGCTCGACCTGCTTCACGGTCGGCCCGCTGCCGGTCTACGAGCAGTGGGTGGGGGCGCGGTGGGTCGGATTGACCTTCTTCGTGGGCTCGATCTTCTTCACCTCGGCGTCCTACCTCTGCTTCGTCGAGGCGTCGAACGCTCCCGGCGCGGTCACCGACGACCCGACCCGTCGACACCGCGGTCCGTTTCGCCTCTGGTCGTGGCGGCCGAGGTCGATCGACTGGTGGGCCACCGGCGTGCAGCTGGTCGGGACCTTCTACTTCAACGTCATGACGTTCCTGGCCATGTACGACAGCTGGAGCGTCCACCAGGAGAACCGCCTGGTGTGGCGACCCGACACGATCGGGTCGATCTGCTTCCTCGTCGCCAGCTACCTGGCATGGGCGGAGGTGTGCCACTCGGCGGGTCGACTTCGGTTCCGTGACGTGTCGTGGTGGATCGTGGTGCTGAACCTGCTGGGATCGGTCTTCTTCGGTGTGTCCGCCATCGGCGCCTTCGTGCTGCCGTCGACCGGCGACGCGCTGAACCTGTGGCTCGACAACGCCGGCACGGTGGCCGGCGGCGTCTGCTTCTTCGTCGCCGCGGCGCTGCTGATCCCCGAGTCGCGCGCCAGCCGTGCGCCGAGCACGGTCGCCTGAACCGGCACCCATCGGACCGGCTCGATTCTCGGGTCGGAATCCGGTCGTGGAGCCCTGCTCCTGACCCGAGTCTCGGGTCGACTTCCGCCGGGGTGCCTTCGTCGCCTTGACTGTCGGCGTGACCGCACACGCCGAGCAGCGCGACGTCCTGGTGATCGGAGGCGGGCCCGCTGGTGCCGCGGTCGCGATCCGCGCCGCCGCCGGCGGCGCCCGGGTGACGGTGTTCGAGAAGGGTCGCGCCGGACGGGACAAGATCTGCGGCGACGGTCTGACGCCCCGTGCAGTCCGTGCGCTCCTGGAGCTCGACGTGAGCCTCGACGACGCACACCGGATCGACGGGTTGCGCATGATGGCGAACTCGACCGTTCGACAGATGGAGTGGCCCGGCATCGATCCGTTCCCCGACCACGGAGCGGTCTGGCCGAGGCGTCGACTCGATGAGCGGCTGATGGAGCTCGCGGTCAAGGCCGGGGCCGAGGTCCTGTGGGAGCACGAGGCCGTGCCGCTCGTCGACGGGTCGCCGGGCAGCGCGCCGAGACGGGCGGTGGGGGTGGAGTCCACCGGTCCCGACGGCGTCGAGCGCCGCTGGGAGGCCCCGCTGGTGGTGCTGGCTGCGGGTGCTCCCGGCGAGTCCGCCCGGCGCCTGGGCGCCGAACGCGTCCCGGGGGAGACCTTCGGGCTCGCCATCCGCACCTATGCCGAGTCGCCCCGACACGCTGAGCGCTACCTGGAGGCGTGCCTGACCCTGCGCGATGCGGACGGCACACCCGTTCCGGGCTACGGCTGGATCTTCCCGGCCGGGGACGGGACCGTGAACATCGGGGTGGGTGCGCTGTCGACCATGAAGGGGTTCAAGAAGCTCAACCTGAACCGCTTGCAGGACAGCTATCGGGCTCTCGTCGGCGCCGACTGGGAACTGGGCCCCGACCTGGAACGTCCTCGCGCGTGGCGACTCCCGATGAGCGCGCAGCGGCGCTCCGGTCCCGGCTGGGTGGCGATCGGCGACGCCGCCGGTCTGATCAACCCGATGAACGGGGAGGGCATCGACTACGCCCTCGAGTCCGGTGCGCTGGCGGCCGAGCTGTTCCTGGCCGACCCTGCTTCGGCACCAGCGCGCTACGACGTCGAGGTGGGGGAGCGCTTCGACGCCTTCCTCCGCACCGGCCGACGGTTCAGCTTCCTGATCGGACATCCGTGGATGCTGCGCAACGGCCTCCGCCTGGCGGTCGGGACACAGGCCGTCGCCGAGATCACCCTGCAGGTCATGGGCAACCTGGTCGACGGCTCCACGCCCGGCGCCGGCGGCGTGACGATGCGGGTGGCCGACCGCGTGCTCGCCGCAGCGGAGCCGGTCCTGCGTCGCACCCGCGCCTCGGCCTGAGGTGATCGTCGCTGACCCTGTCGATCCCGTGACCCTGCGGACCTACGCTGCTCGACATGTCGCCCGACGTGCTCGAACCGCCCGGACCCAACGCCGAGCAGGCGGCGTTCTGGGAGGAGCGAGCGCCGTCGTGGATCGACTCCTCGGAGTGGTGGTTGGGGGTGGTGACCGGCCCGTTCGCTGACGCCACCATCGATCGCCTGGAGCCGACGCCGGGCGGTCGGTACCTCGACGTGGGGTGCGGCACCGGGCCCATGTCCATCGCTCTGGCACGGGCGATCGAGCCGGATGGCGTCGTGGAGGGCGTGGACATCGCGCCGAGCATGGTCGTTGCGGCTCAGGCCAACGCCACCGAGGCCGGAGTCGGAGGCATCACCTTCCGCGTGGCGGACGTGCAGGTCGCTCGACTCGGCCAGGACCTGCTCGACGGCGTGGTGTCGCAGTTCGGTGTGATGTTCTTCGCCGATCCGGTGGCGGCGTTCACCAACCTGCGCTCGGCGATGAAGTCCGGAGCAACCCTGTCGTTCTGCTGCTGGCAGGCGCTCGGTGACAACGAGTGGATGATGGCGCCGGGTGCCGCCGCTGTCGCCGTCACCGGTTGGTTGCCGGACCTGCCGGCGCCGGATGCGCCGGGACCGTTCGCCTTCGCCGACGCGAACCGCGTCGATCGGATCCTCTCCGACGCGGGGTTCGGCGACGTCGACCTGCTCGACGTCCGTGCCACGGTCGAGGTGCCTGAGGACCGCGTCGGAGAGGCGGTCGTGGCCGTGTCGAGGATGGGCATGGTTCGCGAGCAGCTCCTGCATGCACCGGATGAACCGGCCCGGGCGGCCGTCCTCGACGCGGTGCACGCCGACATGACCGGTCGCCTCGACGGCGGCACCGTGCGGCTCGGCGCGGCGGGCTGGGCGGTGCGGGCAACCGCCTGAACCGGCGCGTGCCGACATCCGGGCGACGCTGGATCCGGCCTTCCCGACGGACGGCGTCGTGTGGGACCATGTTGGGGCTCGACGGAGGAGGAAGGGCGGCGATGGAATCGACCAGCTGGGGTGGTTCGTACCGACCAGGCGCGGACGCGCACTGGGCGGACGCGACGATGTGGATCGAGGACGGCGACCTGGGCATCGGCCTGACCGGATCGTGGACGATCGTGCCGGCGGTGGCCCTGACCGACGTGGTGGCGGTGGCCGCTGTCGGCGAGGATGCTCGGGGAACGGAGCTCGAGATCACCCTGCTCGCCGGCCACACGTTCTCACTCGCTGCACCCAAGGGCTTCGTCGATGAGTTCATCGGCGCGTTGCAGCACTCCACCGTGCTCGACCTCACCGAGCCGGCGTCGCACGCGGCTCCGTCGCCCACGGAGCTGCAGCCGGCCGTTGCGGTCGCACGAGCTCCGGAGGCCGACGGCATCCGCTGCGGGGAGTGCGGCGTGCTGTGCCTCACGCTGGCGGATTTGCGAGATCACGAGCTGGTGCACCAGCCCCGCGTCGAGTTCGTGCCCTTCCCGTCGGCCTGAACGGCCCGTCGGCTCGGAGGTCTGGGCGCCGCGGATCGGGGCTGGTCAGCCGTGCTGCCAGAACCGGTTGGCCAGCGACCGGGTGCCGTCGAGCGCCGCGCGGTCCAGCGCGTCGATCTCGCCGGCGTCGAGCGACCACCCGAGTGCCCCGGCGTTGTCGATGGCCTGGTACTCGTTCTTGGCGCCGGGGATCGGGACCGCGCCCTTGTCGATGATCCAGCGCAGCGCGACCTGGCTGGGGGTGCGCTCGTGCGCGACGCCGATCTCTCGCAGCACGGCGACCACGCGGTCGATGTCGTCCATCGGGTGGGCGGAGAAGCTCCGGCCCTTCGGTGGCGGGTTCGAGGCCGAGTACTTGCCGGTGAGGCGGCCCTGGCCGATCGGCGAGTAGGCGATCGGCACCACGCCCAGGTCTCGGCAGCGCCCGATCAGCCCGTCGGTCTCCGGGCGGCGTCGCAGCAACGAGTACTCGATCTGGTTCGAGGCCAGGGGCACACCACGCTGCTCGAGCTCACGATGGATCCGCGTGGTCTCCTTGATCGAGTAGTTCGACACGCCGACGGCACGGGTGAGTCCGGCGTCGACGACGGTGACCAGCGCCTCGGCCAGCGCGGGCGCGCTCCTCAGGCTGATCGGTCCGTGGATCTGGTAGAGGTCGACGTAGGGCAGCTGCAGCCGTCCGAGCGACGCTTCGAGAGAATGGCGCAGCGCGGTGCCGACGTTCAGCTTCCACGGCGCCGGCCAGAACTTGGTGGCGATCAGCAGCCGATCACGGGTCGCCGCACCTGTGGCCGGCGGGTCGTCGGCCATGGTGGCAGCGAGCAGCCGGCCGATGATCCGCTCGCTCTCGCCGGCCCCGTACACCTCGGCGGTGTCGAACAAGCCCAGGCCGGCCTCGATCGACGTCGCCCACGCGGCACCGATCGTGGACTCGGTGAGCGCCGTGTCGTAGCTGCCCATGCCCCACGTCTTGGAGTCGCCCCACGCCCAGGTGCCGACGCCGAGCGGCGCCACCGCAGTCGGGCACCCGGGGAAGGTCACTCGGTCGGAGGGAGTCGGGTCGGCCGTGTCGTCCATGGCCGACCAGCCTCGCACGGGACGACGACCCGGACCTGGACGGGGGCCCGGCGACGCTGCGGGTGATGTCAGCTCCGGATGGAGCGGAGGAGGCGGCCGTAGCCGGGCTCGTCGCCGAAGCCGTCGGCGCGCTTGCCGTCGGCCCACGCGACCCTTCCGGAGATCAGCACTGCCCTGATCGCGTCGTCACCCCGGTTGACCATGCGGTTCACCGACGCGATGCCGGGCATCGGGACCTCGACCACGTCGGCCACCCGGTCGTCGAGCAGCTCAGGATCGATGACGACCAGGTCCGCCCGGCCACCGACCTGGATCCGCCCGGCGTCGATGCCGAGGAAGTCGGCGAGCTCGGCGGTCACGCGGTGCACGGCCTGGCCGAGCGGAAGGATGTGCTGACCGGCGGCCTGGCGCTTGCGCACCAGCGCGAGGAGTCGCAACGGGAAGTTGTAGAAGGCCATGTTGCGCAGGTGTGCGCCGGCGTCGGAGAAGCCGATCTGGGCCTGCGGCTGCTCGACGATCCAGGCGACCTCGTCCTCGTTCCCGTTGCCGACCGTCGTCTCCCACCGCAGGGCGTTGCCGAACTCGGCGGCCAGGTCCAGGAACGTGTCCACGCGGTCCGCGCCGCGCTCCGTGGCGACCTCGGCGAACGACTTGCCGACGAGCGACTCGTCGGGGCAACCGACGATCCGGGCCTCGGCCAGGTCCCGGTGGTAGGCCCGGCCCTTGAACCGGTTGAGCCACTGCTTCCTGAAGCGCTTGCGGTAGCCGGGGTCGCGCAGCAGGTCGGATCGAGCTGCCTGCTGTGCCAGGTGCAGCGCCTCGGTGCCGGCGCCGATCTCCTCCAGCACCGGGTTCTCCAGGCCGTCGGTCCAGAGGCGGAACGGCTGCGGCAGCGCCTGCAGGCGGACGTCGGCCCTGAACCAGCGATGTGCTGCGGCGAACGTTCCGGCGAGCAGCTTGTGGGCTCCCGGCGCGACGGGGACGTCCATCAGGGAGATGATCGTGGTGCGCAGCGGCTTGCGGCCGATGCCGGAGGCGATGCCGGCGAAGAGCAGCAGGTTCCAGCGGGCGGAGATGTCGGGGACGCCCTCGAACACGGCGTCGCGCTCGCGGAGCACGGCGCCGAGCCGGCGGTACTCCTTCCACGTGGCGAACACCGACGGGGTCGGGCGGCTCCGGAACCGGTCGCCGTCCATCTTGTCCCAGGGCAGCGTGTTGATGGACATGCCCAGGTAGCCGGCGTCGAGCGCCTCGTCGAGCATCACGATCATGCGGCCGATCTCCGCCGCGGTGGGCCGGGCGTCCTCGTCGAGGGATCGACCGAGGCCCATGACCGAGGCGCGCATGGCCGAGTGGCCGAGCATCGAGCAGACGTTCGCTCCGAGCGGCAGGGACTCCAGGTGGTCGAGGTACTCCGCCGGGGTCTCCCAGTCCTTCACCTCGTTCAGCATGGGCAGGACGTCGGAGCGGGGCACGCCCTCCACCCGGCAGAACATGTCGGCGAGGTCCTCGGGCTCGCCGACGGCGAAGCTCAACCCGCAGCTGCCGATCATCACCGTGGTGACGCCGTGGCGAACCGACTCGGTGAGTCCGGCATCGAGCTCGAGCTCGGCGTCGTAGTGGGTGTGCAGGTCGATGAAGCCGGGGGTGACCCAGCAGCCGGTCGCGTCGATGGTGTCGGCGCCCTCGGGTGCGTCCAGGTCGATGCCGATCGCGGTGACGACGTCGTCGGTGACGATCACGTCGACGACACGTCCCTCGGCTCCCGACCCGTCGAGGACCAACCCACCTCTGATCACCGTGGTTGCCATTCCCCGAGTCTGCCAGCGGACCCCTCGCCGCGGACCCGTATATCGTCGGGTCATGGCCCGGATCCGCTCCGTGTCGAGGTCCGAGACCGACGCACCCATCGTCCACGCCATGTACGACCTGATGTTCGGCAAGGGCGTCGAACCCACCGACGACGGCGTGACCACGACGACTGGCAGCCCCGGCGACTGGTGGACCACCCACGCGCTGTCGCCTGACGTGTTGCAGCACTCCGTGGACGGGTTCGTCCTGTACCGCAACCCGGCGCGGGCGATCGACCCCGAGCTGCGGGAGCTGGCCCAGGCCCGCGTCGGGTGGTCGGCCGGTTCGACGTTCGTCTACTCCCAGCACGTGCAGTCGATGCGGGGCATGGGCATGGACCCGGCGAAGATCGCGGATCTGGCGACGTGGCAGACGTCGGACGCGTACACCCGGATCGAGCGCGCCGTGATGGCATATGCCGACGCGCTCGTGCTGGAGCACGGTCGGGTCGACGACGACCTGTTCGCCGTCCTGAAGGAGGAGCTGACCGACGAGGCGATCCTCGAGCTCACCTACATCGCCGCCATGTACCTGCAGCACGCCGTGGTGACCCGGGCGCTGCGCCTGGAGTTCGACGACGTCGACGAGCACGTGCAGGTGATCGACCCGCCCGAGGACTTCCGGCCCGAGGACTTCGTGGCCATCGGACGCTCCGGCGGGTGACCCGCACGCATCCGGCCCGAACCGATGATGGTCCGGGCCCGGCGGGATGGGGCGTCCGCCGGGCCCGGTGGTGCGCCCGACCCCGGGGGCACGGGCTCGGACGCACATCTCAGCCCGAGCGCCGACGCCGGTCGTCCTCGGCCGGCTTCGTCCCCAGGAAGAAGTCGTCCTTGTCGATCTCGTCGTGGTCTCTGACCTTGCGACGCAGTGTGGCGGTCGAGTGTGACAGCGACGCGAACGCCGCCCGGCTTCCGGTGCCGTCGGGAGTGAACGACTGCGTGTTGCCGACGCTGACCCCGAGACCAGATGCCTCGCCGTAGACATCGAGCGCGGCACCCAGGAACACGAACGTCCAGCCCGCCGCCTGTCGCTCGGCGACCATCGAACGGACCGCTGGCAGCGACTGCTCGCGGCTCATGTTCTCGTGGCCGTCGGTGATCGACACGAACACGATCTCCTCCGCCTCGTCGACCGAGGCCAGCGTCGCCTCCCGCTGCCTCCCGACGGCGATGAGCCGTGCCGTGGCATCGAGCAGCGGGGTGCCGCCGCGTGGCACGAAGGTGGCCGCGTCCAGCGGCAGCATCTCGGCGATCGGCACCGCGTCCGCCACGACCTCGTTCGGGTCCTCCGAGTCGAACTGCACCAGCGTCATGCGGCTGTCGGCGCCGTCGGCCTGCTGCTCTGCGAGCAGATGGTTGAAGCCGCCGATCACGTCGTCGGCCATCGACGCCATCGACCCGGAGCGGTCGAGCAGGACGTACAGGTGCACGACCTTCGGCGCAGCGTCCTGTCCGGTGGCAGCGTCCTGTCCGGTGGCAGCGTCCTGTCCGGTGGCAGCGTCCTGTCCGCTGCGCCGCTCGCCCGTGGGCTTCCCGCCCCGTTCCGGGCCGTCGGGTGTGGTGGCCATGGTGGCGCTCCGTTCGTCGGTGGCGACCGCCGTTCGGTCGCCGTCACCTGGCCCGAGCGGCCGATGAGGGAGATGTGACACGCCTCGACGCGGCCGGTGCGCTCGGCGCCTCGCAGCGCTCGCTGTCACATCTCGGGTGCACACTGCTCGGACGGAGTGGAGGTGATCTCGGATGGACTGGATCGACTCGGCACGCGTGCACCCGCCGGCCAGCGGTGACGACGTGCTGGACTGGTTGCTCGGCGACGAGGCGCGAACGGTGGCCCGGCGCCGCCTGGTCCGGTCCGGGCTCGAGGCGTCAGCCGATCACGTCGACGACGTGCTCGGCGACGCCGCGATCGCCGTCTGCCGACGGATGCAGTCCCCCGGGCGGCTGGTGGTCGACACCCCTGCCGCCTACGGCACCGTCGTCATCCGCAACGTCGTCGGGTCCGTCGTCCGAGGTCGGGACCCGCTCCCGGTCGGCAGCGAGGCGGAGCTGGTCGAGCTGGTCGCCGTCGATCCGGGGACCCACTCCGACGGTCACGACGAGCACGACCGATGGTTCGAAGACGACGTGCGCGTCGCCGTCGAGCACGTGGGTGGCACGGCGGTGCTCACGTCCGCAGCGTTGGCGCTGCTCACCTTCAGCATCCACCCGGACAGCGAGCCGCCGGGTGCACCCGCCCCACGAGCCGGAGCGCGGGCCGACCAGGCCCGCTGCTGGCCGGCGCTGTGGCTGGCCGGGGAGCGGGCGATCTTCCCCGAGCGGGGCGTCGACGGTGCTGCGGACACCGACTCTGCCGCAACCCGACGAACCCGGGCTCGTCGGATCAGCTCGGTCCAGTCGCTCCTCGAACGGTCATATGCCCACCTCAGGGTGGCCGGGGTGGCGGGTCATCGTTCGGAGTGGGACCGTGGCTGACGCGCCGATCGCCGGGCTCCACCCCGACGCCGACGTCCGCCTCGACGTCGATCCCGACGGGGCGGGTGTCGAGTTGCTGAGCGGCGTCGCGTTCGGCGCGGCAGGGGCGCTCATCGTCGACCTGGAGGACGGCTCGCAGTGGTGGGTCGACGCCACCGACCCCGACCAGTTCGTGGCCTTGGATCCTGCCGACCCGTGGCCGGGGTCAGCCGCTCTCGCCACGGACCCGGTGCTGATCGCTCTGTTCGGCGGCGACGTCGCCCTCGCGCTCTCGGACGGCACCGGCGGCGGGGAGCGCAGGCGGGACGTGCCCGGCCGGCGCCGCACCCTCCCCAGCCCGGTCGCGGCGCTGCATCTGCAGCTGGACCTGGCCGGCGACGCGGATCAGCCGCCGCTGGCGCGGATCGCTGCCGGGTGCGACGTCCTGGTCGAGCTGGACGACGGCCGCATCCCGGGCAGCCGACTGTTCGCCGGTCGACGCAACCAGGTGTCCCGGCAGGTGGCGACGACGGCGAGGTCGCTCGACGAGGCCGACGTCGCCGGGCTCGACCCGCGGTTCGTGGGCCACCTGGCCCGGTCGGTCGAGCTGGCTTCCAAGCTCCAACCCTCGCTCGGGAACTCGCTCCGAGCGCTCCGGGACTGGCTGCAACGCTACGGCGTGGACGAGGTGCCAGCGGTTGCAGCGTTCCCGATCAGTCCCGCGGGGGAGCGGTTCGCAGCCGCTGCGCCCTCCGCACAACCCGACACGGCGCCCGTCGGCGCAGGAACCCCGGTTCCGCATGCGGACTCCCGGTCGGTCTCCCGCTGCGCGGTCGACGAACCGCCACTGGTCTCCGAGCGCACCACGTCCACGTTGCTGACGCTCAGGTGCGATGACCAGGACCGCGTCGGGCAGTGGGTGGTCGTGCGTCGGGCCGACGGGCTCGTGCACATCGGTCACGCTCCGCTCCTGCACGAAGATGGCCGGCTCGTCGCTCGTGTCGCCGTTCCGCCCGACCTGGCCGACGACGGCGTCCACCTGTGGATCGAGGCGGCCGAGGATCCGCTGGCGCCGGCGATCGGCTCGGCTCCTCTTCCGAACGTGCTGGCCGCCGTCCGATCGGGACGGGCCGCCTGCCGGCTCGAGCGCCTCGGGCGCTGGCCTGAGGCGCAGCACCTCTGGCTCGTGTGCTCCGACCTGTGGGAGCAGCTGGGGGATCGGCAGCGGTCGCAGCTCGCCCGGGACCACGCCGATTGGGGGAGCACCGCCGGCCGGCTGCAGCCGTCGCTGGCCGACGTGATCGCCGCTGAATGAAGCGACGACGGCCGTCGATCCTCCAGTCGAGGGTCGCTCCCGGTGCGGTCGTTCAGGGGTGCGGCAGTTCAGTGGTGCGGCAGTTCAGGGGCGGTTGATCAGGGGAGCGGAGCGGGCCAGGCGTCGGCCTGGACCGCAGCCTCGGTCCCGCCGTCGCAGGTGATGAACGAGCCGACCATGAACCCGGCGTCCGGCGACAGCAGGAACTCCATCAGTGCGGCGAGCTCGTGGGCCATGCCCGGTCGGCCGATCGGGATCGGGTAGGTCTCACCCAGCGACGCGACGAAGTCCCACATCCCTGCGGTCATCTTCGTGTCGACGAAGCCCGGAGCGACTGCGTTCAGTCGGATGCCGTTGCCGATCCAGTCGGCGGTGGTCGACTGCCGGCGGACCCATCGTCCGAGCGCCAGCTTGGACACTGGATATGCGTTGAGCGCGTCGCTGCCGATCGCTGCGACCGCGGCGTCCTCGTCGCCGGACAGCAGCAGGTCGGCGAGCTCGGCCGGGTAGCCGGCCATCGTGGTGGCGGAGTTCGAGCAGATCGCCACCGCGGACGGATCCGTCCCGTTCGCCAGGAGCGGTCGCAGCAGCTCCAGCGTGGCGACTGCCCCGAAGTAGTTGACCCGCAAGATCGGCCCCGCCAGCGCGCCGTCCATCGACTGGATGCCGGCACCGGCGACGAGTCCGTCGATGGCCCCGCCCGACAGCTCGGTCACGCGGTCGGCCATGTGCGCACGGCCGTCCGGCGAGGACAGGTCGGCCTCGACCTCGGCACCGGCGCCGGCGCCTGTGCCTGGTCGGTCCACGCCGATCACCGTCGTCCCGTGCGATTCCAGACGAGTGCGCAACGCCGCGCCCATTCCGCTGGCCGAACCCGTGATCACCACCGTCGTCATGGCCGAGACAGTAGGGCCTGTCGATGCCCGGGCGTCGCTGTGACGGTTGCGAGCGGTTGGGAACAGATCGGATCTTGGGCATGGGCGACCAGTGGGTGGTCGCTGGTGCCCGAGGTCCGGCGACCGACGGCTGGCTCAGCGCCAGCCGGCGCGCTTCATGAGGCGCAGCGCCGCCGTCATGACGGTGGCGAAGCCCTCGTCGCCGAGGCGGCGCAGCGGTGGCGACAGGTTCATCAGCCGCTGTCGGGCGATCGTCTGGGTCTCGGTGAACTTGGTGATGCCCACCGCGCCGTGCCGGCGCCCCAGGCCCGAATCGCCCATGCCGCCCATCGGGGCGTCGATCGAGCCCCACGCCGCGGCGTAGGCCTCGTTCACGTTGACGGTTCCGGCGTGCAACCGGGACGCCACATCACGACCGCGGGCGGCGGACCGGCTCCACACGCTGGCGTTCAGGCCGTAGCGGGTGTCGTTCGCCAGGCGAACGGCCTCGTCGTCGGTGCTGAACCGGTAGATGGACACCAGCGGGCCGAAGGTCTCGGTGGCGAAGCAGGTCATGTCGGGGGTCACGTCGGTGAGCACCGTCGGCTCGAAGAAGTACGGGCCGAGGTCGGATCGGGCCACGCCGCCGGCCAGCACCGTCGCTCCCTTGGCGACGGCGTCCTCGACGTGGGAGCTGGTGACCTCCAGCTGCTCGGTCGACGTGAGCGTGCCCATCTGCGTGGAGAAGTCGTAGGCCGCCCCGGTGCGCATGGCCGTCACGGCGTCGACGAACGCCGGAACGAAACGGTCGTAGATGGCGTCGGCCACGTACATGCGCTCGATCGAGATGCAGAGCTGGCCCGACGAGGAGAAGCAGGCTCGTACCGCTCCCTCCACCGTACGACCGAGATCCGCGTCGTCGAGCACCACCATCGCGTTCTTGCCGCCCAGCTCGAGCGAGCAGTCGATCAGTCGCTCGCCCGCCTCCCTGGCGATCGTCCGGCCTGACGCGGTCGAACCGGTGAACATCACGTAGTCGGCGATGTCGAGCAACGGAGTGCCGATGGTCGATCCTCGGCCGAGGACGATCTGCCAGAGGTCGTCGGGAAGGCCCGCCCGTCGGGCCAGCTCCAGCGCGAACAGAGCGGTCAACGCCGTCTGGTTGTCGGCCTTCTGGACGACGGCGTTGCCGGCGAGCAGCGCCGGGATCGTGTCGCCGGCCCCCAGGCTGAGGGGGTAGTTCCACGGAGAGATGATCGTGACGATCCCGCGCGGGTGGTGCAGCTCGTGCACGTCGGTCAGGCCCGGGATCAGGCCGGTCCGTCGAGTCGGGGCCAGGGCCCGAGCCGCAGTGCGCGCGTAGTAGCGGGCGGTGTTGGCGATGTCGCCGACCTCGAGGAACGCGTCACGGCGTGCCTTGCCGTTCTCCGCCTGGATGAGGTCCATCAGCGTGTCTCGCTCGTCGAGCACCAGGTCGTGGAACCGCAGGAGCACCTCGGCCCGTTCGGCGATCGGCGTCGCCGCCCACGCGACCTGCGCGGCGTGGGCACGCTCGGCGGCAGCGATGACGTCGTCCGGGCTGCACTGCGGCAGCTCGGCGATCGGCTCGCCGGTGAACGGGGCCATCGACGTCACCGATGGCACCTCGCCCGATGACGGCACCATCGAGGTCAGTCGCTTGCGGAACAGGTCGTTGATCGTGCTCGGCAGGCTGGTGGTGGCGGACCGGGCGGCCGAGCCGTCGCGGGTGGTGGCGGCGGGCTTGGTCACGTCGGCGGTGGAGCTCATGACCGAAACGCTACGCCCGGTGGTCCCGCTCGGTGAAGCCGCGGCCGGCGCTGGAGATCCGTCGGCTCCCTCGGTCGGGGCAGACTGTCCGCCATGGACAAAAGCTCCGCGGCCGGTCGTATCTTCCTCGGCGTCTCGATCAACAACGCGCTCTACACGTTGAACGCGTTGCGCCCGAACCGCACCAACAAGCTCCTGTTCGGATGGAGCTTCTTCGCCAGCTGGATCACGATCGAGCTCGCCCCCTTCATCCTGATCGCCGAGGTGGTGTCGACGGCGGTGCTCGTGCGGCGCGGCGCCCTGCGCAGCACCCCGGGCAAGGTCGCGATGGTGCTGACGCTGGGCTCCTGGGCGGGGATGGCGGCCACGATCCGGCAGAGCTATGCCGCCCGTCATGAGATCCGGACTGCGCTCCGCGACCTGGCCGAGGTCGACCCGTCGGACCCGCTGCCGGTCCGATGGGAGCGCCACGTGGAGTTCGCACGTGCCGGGGGCCGTTCGCTGCGCATGGACATCCTGCGCCCCGATGTTCCCGATGTGCCCGGGGAGCCCCGCCCCGCGCTCGTGCAGGTCCACGGCGGTGGATGGGTGCTCGGGTACAAGGACCGTCAGGGTCAGCTGCTGATGCGTCGGATGGCCAGCAGCGGATGGGTGTGCTGCAACGTCGACTACCGGCTCAGCCCGGCGGCGACGTTCCCCGACCACCTCGTCGACGTGAAGCGGTCGATCGCGTGGATCCGCGAGCACGCGGACGACCTCGGCGTGGACCCGAACTTCATCACCGTCACGGGCGGTTCGGCGGGCGGTCACCTGACCGCGCTCACGGCGCTGACCGCCGACCAGGAGCGCTACCAGCCCGGCTTCGAGGATGCCGACACCTCCGTCTCGGCCGCGGTTCCCTTCTACGGCGTGTACGACTTCACCGACCGCAACGGCGTGTGGCCGCCCGACGCTCGGCGGCAGTTCCTCGGTCCGTGGGTGATGAAGCGCGACCCGGACGAGCGTCCGGACCTGTGGAGCGCCGCGTCGCCGATCGACCAGGTCCACGCGGCCGCGCCGCCGTTCTTCGTCATCCACGGCGACAAGGACGTGTTGGCCCCCGTCGAGGACGCTCGGACCTTCGTCGGCGCGCTGCGCGCCGTGTCCGAGCAGCCCGTGTACTACGTGGAGCTGAAGGGCGCGCAGCACGCGTTCGAGATGTTCACCTCGATGCGGGCCAACGCATCGGTCGATGCCGCGGCGCGCTTCCTCCAGGCGGTGTTCGACGCGTACCTGTCCGGCCCGGGCGCGGTGGCCGAGCCCCTCGAGGTCGTCGAGGCGGTCGGGGAGCGTCTCGGCGCCGAGCTCGCCGAGGATGCCACCGTGCTCCACTGAGCCTCGGAGTCGGGTCTGGTCGGAGACCGATCAGAGGAACGCCTCACCGAGGTTGGGGCGGATCAGCACTGCGTCGAGCGCACCGTCGGGCACCCGGTGCACGTGGTGCAGCTCCGCCCCCGGGACCGGGTGCGCCTCGACGTCCAGACGGTGGTCGGCGCCACCGTCGCCCACGGGCGGGCTCGGCCACGACTCGGCGATGCCGACCAGCGCGGTGAGCGACGCCCAACCGCGGTCGAGCGCCCCCTGGTCGGTGTCCTCGGGCGGCTCATAGCCGGTCGGGGTGAGCTCCCACTGCAGCGCCTCGCCGTCGTGGGCCGTGATCGTGGCCCGCACAGCGCCGAACGGTGCGAGGTGGGTCCAACGGACGCCCTCCACGTCGGCCCGGTCACGTGCCGGCACGTTGAGGTTCAGCACGCTGCCGACCGGCGCGTCGATCACCAGTGGCAGCGTTTCGACCGCCAACTGGGCGGCGGTGTCCCATCGCCAGCGGTCGCTGTCGAGCAGCTGTCCGTCGCCGGCATCGACGCTGACGGCAAGTCCGGAGATGCCGAAGTTCTGGCCGGCGAGGGCGGCGCCGACCGTTCCCGAGTGCAGGATCGACCGACCGGTGTTCGCCCCCGCGTTGATGCCCGACACGACCAGGTCGGGCAGCTCGCCGAACGCGCCCAGACGCCCGGCGACGAGGCACAGCGCCGGCGGCCCGTCGAGCGCCCAGGCCTGCACGTCGGCCGCATCGGGGATCTCGGCGCGGTGCAGGCCGAGCGCCGCGTCCGGGCGGAGGTTGCCGAGCGCGGCGCCGGCACCGCTCCAGTCGGTCGACGGAGCGACCACCAGGATCTCGTGACCGGTCGTCGCGAGCGCCCTCGTGAGCTCGTGGATGCCCTCGCTGTCGATGCCGTCGTCGTTGGTGACCAGGATCCTCATCGCCCCCGACGGTACCCGTGGATGTCGAACGTGACCGGGCCGACCGGTGACCCGGGTCGGTCGCACTGATGGCGACTGGAGCCGGGCGATGTTTGGCGACGTCGCCGGCGGGGAAGGATGCGGACCGGCGCCAACCGGTTTCTCGCGCTCGTTCGCATCGCCGGCTCGTTCGCATCGCCGGAAGTGCCCGGCGGCTTGACGACCCCGCTCGCGCGTCCCCTACCCTGCATCGGTGGGAAAGGGAAGGACGTCGTGACGATCGCCGATGCGCTCACACATCGCGGGCAATGGCCGGACTCGAGCGAGGCTCCGGGCCGTGAGGTGCTGTCCTGGTTGGTGATCGCCGCGCTGCTCGAAGGTCACGCTGAGCTCGGCGTCGTCGAGACCCACCCGGGTCAACCGGGCACGTTCGACTGCCTCTCGGTGTTCGACCGGACCCGCCTCGATCGAGGGCCGATCCTCGACATCAACCGGAACGGCTACGCGCACATCGCTCCGCTCGACGGTGGAGCGGCGGAGTGGCGCGACTTCTGGGACGTGTGCGGCGAAGAGGGGCCCGTGACCATCGCGGGCCACCTCCGTGCTCGAGCTCGCCTGGGTCAGCCGGCGAACCACGACGGACCCGAGGCGTTCATCGTCGGTCAGATCGCCCGCCGACTGCTGAAGCTGCACGTCGCCGGGATCGGCGGCCGTTGGGAGTGCCGAAACGGCGTCGAGGACAGCTCGCTCGGAGACCGTCGACGGATCGAGCTGTTCCAGCAGCTGCCCGCGGCGATCGAACGGCTGGCCGCCGCTCCGCCGCATCCGCTCGGCGACCAGGCGTTCGGCTTCTGGTTCCTGCTGCGTGACAGCGTGCCGGTCAGCTGCCTCGACATCTACGGCTGACTCCCCCGCGGCGCGGTAGCGCGACGACGGTCGGCAGCGCACTGCAACGGGGAGCGGAACGCCCATCGCGGCGGTGATGGGGATACCGTCGTTGGCATGCGTCGTCGCGGAGTCGGCGATACACCGGGTGCCACGTCACCGATGGTCCTCCGGGCGGCTCCGTCCAGCGCACCGCTCAACGCAGCACACAACTCCACACAGCAAGGGCGAGGACGAGGGGGTCCCATGTCCAGCACCACCACGTCGGATCGAACCGGGTCCGAACCGAAGGAGCTCGACCGCGTGGTCGTCCGCTTCGCCGGTGACTCGGGCGACGGCATGCAGCTCGTCGGCGATCGATTCACCGAGCTGTCGGCGCTGTTCGGCAACGACCTGGCGACCCTGCCGAACTACCCGGCGGAGATCCGCGCTCCCGCTGGCACGGTGGCAGGAGTGTCGTCGTTCCAGGTGCACATCTCCGACTCCGACATCGTCACTCCGGGCGACTCGCCGAACGTGCTGGTGGCCATGAACCCCGCAGCGCTCAAGGCGAACGTCGGCGACCTGTCGCCGGGTTCCACGATCATCGTGAACTCCGACACCTTCGACGAGCGGGACCTGTCCAAGGCCGGATACCTGGAGAACCCGCTCGTCGACGGCTCCCTGGAGCGCTTCACCGTGCACCAGGTGCCGATGACGTCCATCACGCTGCAGGCCACGACCGAGTTGGGGGTCAAGCGCCGCGACGCGGAGCGGTCCAAGAACTTCTTCGCGCTCGGGTTGATCTGCTGGATGTACACCCGGCCGCTCCAGCCGCTGCTCGACTGGGTCGAGCAGCGCTACGACGCCCGGCCGCTCGTCCGTGACGCCAACCTCGCGGCGTTGCGCGCCGGGCGGAACTTCGGAGAGACGGCCGAGCTGTTCGATCATCCGTACTCGGTGGCCCCTGCGCCGCTGCCCGCCGGCACCTACGCGAACGTCAACGGCAACACGGCCCTGGCGTGGGGGCTCGTCGCGGCGTCGCAGCTGTCGGGGCTCCAACTGGTGTACGCGAGCTACCCGATCACCCCCGCGTCGGACATCCTCCACGAGCTGAGCCGGCGCAAGAACTTCGGCGTCCGCACGATGCAGGCCGAGGACGAGATCGCTGCGGCGTCGATCGCGATCGGAGCGGCCTTCTCGGGGGCGTTGGCGGTGACCGGGACATCGGGTCCGGGGCTCGACCTCAAGGCAGAGGCGATCGGACTGGCGATCAGCTTGGAGCTGCCGATGATCATCGTCGACGTGCAGCGGGCGGGCCCGTCGACGGGCATGCCGACCAAGACCGAACAGACCGACCTGCTCGCCGCTCTGCACGGACGCCACGGCGAGTCACCCCTGCCGATCGTCTCTGCGAAGTCGCCGGGTCACTGCTTCGACGCCGCGATCGAGGCGGCCCGCCTGGCGCTGCGCTACCGCACGCCGGTGATCCTCTTGACCGACGGCTACCTCGCCAACGGAGCCGAGCCCTGGCTGCTGCCCGACGTGGCCGACCTGCCCGACCTGTCGGTCGAGTTCGCCACGGCGACGAACCACACCGAGCCCGATGGCCGCGACACGTTCTGGCCGTACCTCCGCGACCCCGAGACGTTGGCCAGACCGTGGGCGCTGCCCGGGACGCCCGGTCTGCAGCACCGGATCGGCGGGATCGAGAAGCAGGACGGCTCCGGCAACATCAGCTACCAGCCCGACAACCACGAGCACATGGTGCGGCTGCGGCAGGCGCGGATCGACGGGATGGCGGCCGACATCGACGGGGTGCTCCTCGACGAGGAGGAGGGTGCCGAGCTGCTGGTGATCGGGTGGGGCTCCACGTGGGGCGCGATCACCGCCGGCGTTCGTCGGGTCCGACGGGCCGGCCGGAAGGTGTCCCAGGCTCACCTCGTGCACGTCAACCCGTTCCCCTCGGACCTGGGTGACGTGCTGGCTCGCTATCCCAAGGTCCTGTGCCCTGAGCTCAACCTGGGGCAGATGACCGGGCTGCTTCGCGACCGCTACCTGGTCGACGTCCGCGGCTTCACCAAGGTGGCCGGACTGCCGTTCGCGGCAGGGGAGATGGAGGCGCGGATGCTGGCGGAGTTGGACCGATGAGCACGACGACGAACCAGAACGGTGCGAACGGGAGCGGGATGGCAGACGACGGGAGCGAGGGCGGTCGCCGCTCTGCCGGCCGAGCGGCGGCAACGCCGGTCGCGCTCAGCCGCAAGGACTTCATGTCGGACCAGGAGATGCGGTGGTGCCCCGGTTGCGGCGACTACGGCATCACCGCGGCGCTGCAGCTGACCTTGCCCGACATCGGCGTCCCGCCGCACGAGCTCGTGTTCGTCTCGGGCATCGGCTGCGCGGCCCGGCTGCCGTACTACATGGACACCTACGGAATACACAGCATCCACGGCCGTGCACCGGCGGTGGCCACAGGGGTGGCGCTGACCCGGCCGGACCTGTCGGTGTGGGTCATCGGTGGTGACGGCGACATGCTCTCGATCGGAGCGAACCACCTGCTGCAGGCGCTGCGACGCAACGTCGACCTGAAGATCCTCATGTTCAACAACCAGATCTACGGGTTGACCAAGGGGCAGTACTCGCCGACCTCGGAGATCGGCAAGATCACGAAGTCGACGCCGTTTGGGTCCATCGACCAGCCGTTCAACCCGTTGTCGGTGGCGCTCGGGGCCGAGGCGACCTTCGTCGCCCGCACCCACGAGGCCGACCGGTCCCACATGCAGGAGGTCTTCCGCCGGGCGCACGCGCACCGCGGCGCCGCGTTCGTCGAGGTGTACCAGAACTGCAACGTCTTCAACGACGGCGCGTTCGACGACGTGATGGCCAAGGAGAACCGGGCGGACATGCTGATCCCGCTGCGTCACGGCGAGCCGGTCCGGTTCGGCTCCGACGGCCAGTTCGGCGTCTTCCAGAACGAGTTCGCCGAGCTCGTCATCGACCGGGTCGCCGAGCGTGGCACCGAGGACCAACTCGTGATCCACGACGAGCACCGCCCCGACCCCACGTTGGCCTTCGCCCTGTCGCGGGTGGCCTTCGGTCCGCACACGCCCACGCCGATCGGGGTGTTCCGCGACGTCGACCGTCCGATCTACGAGCACGACGTGGCGGCGCAGGTGCAGGACGCGATCGATCGTCAGGGCCCGGGTGACCTGGCTCAGCTCCTTCGTTCCGGCCCCTCCTGGACCGTCACCTGAGCGTCGTCCAGGTTTCTGGCTGTCATCTCGGTCGTCCTGGAGTCCCGAAAGGCCGCCAGAGCGGGACGTCGGTCACTCCTCGTTGGCGCCCTCGACGTGCCCCGAGTCAGGTGCGCCCTTCGGCGGCTTGCCTTCGAGGAACTCCGTCGCGCCCTCGATCACGTCGTGGAGCACCTTCTTGAGCGGCTCCGGCTTGCTGAGTGCCTCGGGGGCCACGTTCGGCTTGCCGTCGTGGGTCTCCTGCAGGTGGTGCTTCTCTTCGGACATCGGATCCTCCGGACTGGACATCGCCATCATCATGGCGCGGTTGGCGGCGACTCGTCCGGCGGCGGCGGTTGCGTACGACTTACCTACCCGATGAGGTGGTGACCGAGTCACACTCTTGGGATGGCAGGGACGGTGATCGCACTGGGCTTCGTTGCGGTCGCAATGGTCGGTACCTCGATCGGCGTCGTCGGCTTCGTGGTCGTCCAGCTCCGGGGTCACGCCGCCCCGCTGCACCCCGACGAGTCGTTGGCAGCGACCCGCTTGCAGCGGAGCGCTGATCCAGACGGACGCGACGGCCACCACAACGCGGCCTGACATCCATCTCGTCCAGGGGTTGCCATCTGAGGGTTGTTAGGTAGACTGAACACCTATGGCGATCGCTTGCTCGTGCCACGGCATCCGGGACGCGGAGCTCACCGATGTGATCCGTGACGGCGCGTGCTCGGTGGACGAGGTCATCGACGTGTGCCAGGCCGGCGGCAACTGCGGTTCCTGCGTGAGCACGATCGAGATGCTGCTGGCGATCGAAGGCGCGTTGGGCGCAGCGCCTGCGGCCTGAGCACCAGGATCACTTGGGCGCTGCGCATCCAGGGGCGATCGCTGCCCCTGTGTCGGTGGCTCCTCCTGTCTCGATTCGGGCGACTGCTCGGTCGGGATAGGGTTGCGGCACCGAGCCGAGGAGGACCGCCGTGCAGGGCAACCCTGAGATCGTCGAGCTGCTGAACGAGGTGCTCACCGCCGAGCTGACGGCGATCAACCAGTACTTCGTGCACGCCAAGATGTGCGGCCACTGGGGCTTCGAGCGCCTGGCCGAGCACATCCGCGACGAGTCGATCGACGAGATGAAGCACGCGGAGGCCCTCGTCGACCGCGTCCTCTACTTCGACGGCGTCCCCAACCTCCAGCGCCTCTGGACGCTGCGGATCGGCGAGACGGTCGAGGAGCAGTTCCGCAACGACCTCGAACTGGAGTACGGCGCGGTCGAACGGCTCAACAACGGCATCGCCGCGGCGGTCGCCGCTGGCGACAACGGCACCCGCCACCTGCTGGAGGAGATCCTGGTCTCCGAAGAGGAGCACATCGACTGGCTCGAGACCCAGCTCGAAGCCATCGGTCAGGTCGGCATCCAGCAGTACCTGGCCGAGCAGCTGAGCTGACGCGTCAGCTCACGCGCCGTTCCGACGGCGCATCATGCGGTCGACCTCGGAACGGCGTGCCGAGTACCGGCGCACCACTACGGTCCGGTGCCATGCAGATCCGTGGTTCCCGAATCCTGATCACCGGCGCAAGCGGCGGCCTGGGCGCGGCGATCGCCCGAGAGCTGGCCCGCCGAGGTGCCGAGGTGGTGCTGACGGCCCGACGCCGGGAGCTGCTCGACGCGCTGGCGGCGGAGACCGGCGGCGAGGTCATCGTCGCGGACCTGGCGGATCGTGACGACCTCGACCGCCTCATCGACGACGCCGAAGGCTGCGATGCGGTCGTCCTCAACGCCGGCGTCGGTGCCGACGTGGCGGTCGAGGACGAGTCCGCCGATCACGTCGACTCGATGATCGAGGTCAACCTGCGGGCACCGATCCAGATGGCCATCGGGTTCGCCCAGCACAAGCAGGCCGAGAACCGGAAGGGCCAGATCGTGTTCGTCGGGTCGCTCTCCGGCCTGGCCGCCACACCCAACACCCGCATGTACAACGCCACGAAGTTCGGGTTGAGAGGCTTCGCCCACGCCCTCCGTCAGGACCTCGACGGCACCGGCGTGGGCGTCACGCTCGTGTCCCCGGGGTTCATCCGAGACGCCGGCATGTTCGCCGAGGGCGACGTCGCCCTGCCGCCGGGGGTTCGGACCAAGACACCCCAGGACGTGGCTTCGGGCGTCGTGAAGGCGGTCGAGTCGAACCCGGCCGAGGTCTTCGTGTCGCCGATCGAGCTGCGTCTCGGCGCCACGCTGGCGACCGTCGCCCCAGGGCTCAGCGCCGCGATCCAGAAGCGGATCGGCGTGGCGGAACTGAAGTCGCCCGACGCCTGACTCCTCGCCCCCCTCAAACCCCCTCAAACCCCGTCAAACCCGAAATTGCGTGAGTTGGCGTCGCTCAGCGACGCCAACTCACGCAATTTCGTCAGCCCGGACGCGGACGGGCCCCGGGCGGATCGGCCCGGGGCCCGTCAGGGTCGCAACCGGTTCGGTTCGGCTCAGGCCGGGCCGAAGGTCGAGCTGTAGGTGTGCTGGCCGGAGACGCCCCCGTTGGTCATCGTTTGGCCGTTGAAGGTATGTGCGCCCGCACCCAACGAGAAGATGGCACCGCCGTTGATGTCCGGCGGGACCGTGATCGCCGGGATGGACAGCGACGGGAACGTCGTTCCGGCGACCGACGACTGGATGATGTCCGACAGGGCGCCTCGGGCGCCGACGCCGATGTACATGCGGCTACCGATGGCATCATCGCCGAAGAAGATACTGCCCAGGTTCGCCCCGAGGAAGCTGAACGCTCCCCCGACGCCGATCGTGCTGAGGATCATGCCGACAATGCCGGCCGTGTCGCTCGGCAGCGTGGCACCCGCGAACGCCGTGTTGAGGGCGTCACGCAGGACGTTGGCCGCGCTGTTGATCCCACCGGGGGAGTACAGATCGGCTTCCATGGCCCAGGACCACACCCCGGCGATCACCAGGCCGTTGCTGCCGAGGTCAGCGATGTCGAGCAGCGGCACGTCGGGGATCGTGACGGTGCCCTGTTCGTCGCCGTGATTGTCGACCTGGTAGGTGTAGGAACTGCCTTCCTGCGGGCCCTGAGCGGTGAGACCGGGCCAATGGTTGGCGCCCTCTGTGACGTAGGTCTGGGCGTCGGCCTGGCCGATCGTCACCTTGAAGGCGATGTTCACCACGTAAGGCTCGTCCTTGTCGGGCGGAACGCACACGCCGAACGCACAGACGCCCTTGTCGTTCGAGCTGTTGATGAAGACCGAGTTGGCCTTGAACGAGAAGCTCTGCACCGGCGGGGGTGCGGGCGGCGTGCACGACGCCGCGATCGTGACGAATGCCGCCACCATTCCGAGCAGCGCGAAACGCGCACCACGAGTCTTCATGATCGCTCCCTCCGGATCATCCGGGTCCCAGCAGAGCGTCCGCCCTGCGTCAGTTGTGCTGTCTCACCTTCGCTCTCGCCACAGTCATCCCCGTTTCCGGGGAATCACCTGAATCGCCCGTGGCGGTCCTTCAACGGTAACACCGGTGGTGTCCGAGGTCACGGCTGAAGTGAAGTCCGTTCACGAGCACGGACCGGTCAGCGCATGGAGCGGAACGCGGCTCTGACCTGTCGGACGAACGCCTCGGGCTGCTCGAACGCGGCGAAGTGCCCGCCCCTGTCGAGCTCGTTGAAGTGGCGCAGGTCGCTGAACCGGCTCTCCGCCCAGCGCTGCGAGGTTCGGAAGATCTCCTTGGGGAACACCGAGATGGCGCTCGGGACAGCGATGGGGGAGAAGTCGACGTCCTTGAACGACTCCCAGTACAGCCGCGCCGACGACGCGGCCGAGTTCGTCAGCCAGTACAGCGTCACGTTGTCGAGCAGCTCGTCTGCGGAGAACGAGTTGAGGGGATCGCCGTCGCAGTCGCTCCAGGACCAGAACTTCTCCACGATCCACGCCATCTGGCCGACCGGCGAGTCCGCCAGCCCGTAGCCCAGGGTCTGGGGCCGGGTGGACTGCTGGGCCGAGTAGCCGCCGTCCCACTTCATGTAGTGGGTGAGGCCCTCGCTGGCCGAGCGCTCGGCGTCGGTCATGTCGTCGCCCGAGGTGGTGGGCACGACGATCGGCATGTTGACGTGGATGCCGGCGACGTGCGCGGTGTGGTGGACGCCGATGGCCATCGTGACCATCGACCCCCAGTCGCCGCCCTGCGCGCCGAAGCGGTCATATCCCAGCCGCAGCATGAGCTGCTCCCACGCGGAGGCGATCCTCGGCACGCCCCAGCCGGTGTGGTCGGGCTTGTCGGACCAGCCGTAGCCGGGCAGCGACGGGACGACCACGTGGAACGCGTCCGCCGGATCTCCGCCGTGGGATGCCGGGTCGGTGAGGGGGCCGATCACCTTCAGGAACTCGATGACCGAGCCGGGCCAGCCGTGGGTGAGCACCAGCGGCAGAGCGTCCGGCTCGGGGGATCGGACGTGCAGGAAGTGGATCGCCAGGTCGTCGATCACGGTCCGGTACTGCGGCAACGAGTTCAGGCGCGCCTCGACCCTGCGCCAGTCGTAGCCCGAGGACCAGTGCAGCGCGAGCTGCTGGGCGAACCGCAGCGGCAGACCCTGGCTCCACGGCTCGTCGGCACCGGCGACCGTCTCCTGCTCGGGCCAGCGGGCGTGGCGGATCCGGGCGGCCAGATCGTCGAGCTGGTCCTGCGGCACGTCGATGGTGAAGGGCACGATCTCCTCGGTCACCCCGGCAACGGTAGGCCGGTTGGCATGCACCGTGCGGCGTCGCCCGCACCTGCAAAGCTGCCTCCGTGGTCGAACCGGGTTCCGTCGCGGCGCGCCTCGCCGAGATCCTCGTCCCCAGGGGTTCCGCTGCGGAGTCCGGGCTGCCGGCGGAGCTGCGATCGGATCTCGAGTCCGCAGCGGAGCGCGCGGTCGCGCTGCTCGACGGCCACGGTCTGGACCTCGACGCCGACGGATCCGTCCTGCCGTTGCGCCTCCCCAAGGCCAGGGTGGTGGCGCTCGGCGCCTGCGAGCGCCATGCCGTCGCCGTCGCCCGGGAGTCGACGACGCCCGATGCGGGGCTCGACGAGCTGCCGCTGCGCATGCTCGCCGGGCGGGCGCTCGACGTCTACGTCGAGCACGAGATCGCCGAAGGTCCCGTCGCGGACCCGTTCGAGGACCTCCTGTCGTGGCTCGGAGCGAACGGCGAGGTCGCCGTGCGCGACCAGGTGATCGCAGCGGAGGGCCAGCTGCAGCTCGATCCGCTGGCATCGGCGGCTCGGGCGTGGGCCGGGCTCGACCCGGCGTGGTGGCCGCGCACCCAGGCAGCCGCGGCGGTCCACCTGGCGGGCGGTGCGGTCCGCTGCGACGGACGGACCGACGTCGAGCTCGGTGGCGGCCGCAGCGGGCGCCCGTCCCTCGTCGTCGAGGTGAAGCTCGGTCGCCCTCACCAGGTCCACCTCGACGAGGTCACCCACTACGCACTGCTGGTAGCGTTGCGCGACGGCGTCGCTCCGGCGGCCGTGGCCCGCTGGTACCCCGACGGTTCGCTGGCGGAGATGTCGGTCACCGCAGACGTGCTGCACGCCGCAGCGCGCCGGTTGGCCGACGCGATCGGCGCGTGGGCAGAGCTGCAGGTGGGACGGCCGCCCGACGAGCGGCCGGGTGCGCCGTGCTCGTGGTGCCCCGACGCCGGGGAGTGCCCGAGCTTCCTGCCGGCTCGCGACCCGTTCGACCCCTTCGGCGAATCGGAGCACCGATGAGTGCGGATCCGCAGCGGCCGGGTCCCGCCCGGTCAGATGAGGCATCGACAGATGCGGTGCTGGCGCGCCAGGAGCTCGCAGCGCATGCCGGCGTGGTCCTGTCGGCACGACTCGACGCGGCCATCGGCGAGCGGCTGCGTCGCAAGGACAAGCGTCCTCGCGATGGCGCGGGCTGGGTCGACGTGTCGGCGCACGACCTGGCGGTGCCCTGCCCGTCGCGGTGGTCGGTGCCCTTCGACGACTTCGTCGTGTCGGTGCCGACGGCCGCCGGCGCGCTCGCACGCCTGGCCCTCCGCGATCGCCACGACGGTGAGCCCCCGGGCGTCGCCGTCGCCCGTGTCGCGGCTCACCTGGGAGACATGGACCGTCAGGCCGCGTGGTTCGCCGAGTGGTACGACCAGGAGCTCGACCGTGCCGGTCGGGCCGCGCTGCGCACGGCGGCGACCACGTGGGCGGTCGGAGCGCTCGGCGTCGCCGGCCGGGCGTCGCTCAACTGGTCGACCGCTCGGATGCGCCACGACGTCGATGGGCGGATGATCCAGCTCCGCACCACCTGGGATGCCGCGACCGCTGGGGCACGCCCCGACGCGCTGCTCGTCATGTCGGGTCGCGCGTCGAGCGATCCGATCCTCGAGCTGCAGGCCGGATTCAACGCGCTCGTCGACGCGCTGATCCGCAAGCAGGCCCCGGCGCGCGTGCGCGTCGGTTCGGCGTCGACCGCGTCGAACCGGGCGTTCGCGGTGACCGACGGGTTGTTGGAGCGCACCATCGACCGGGTCGTGCAGCTGGTGAACTGGCGCGTCGAGCGCGACCTGGCACCGACCGTCCCGGGTCGATGGTGCGCCGAGTGCCACCTGCTCGACGTCTGCGCCGATGGTGCGCAGAGCTCCTCGTGACATCCGGTGTCGGACGTGGTGCTCACGTCGATCGAGGTGAGGGGCGGTCAGGGTTCCGCGGCGACCTTCGGGCTGCAGGTGGTGGGCGTGGTGTTCACCGGGTTGCAGCGGGCCTGGACCGGCGTGGGGAACGACACCACGTAGCCGGTTCCCGCCTGCGCCTCGCCGACCGGGAAGTCCGTGTGCACCATCTGCGCTCCCGACGCGAGCGCCACGTCCTTGTCGGCGCCGGGTGCCGCCACATCGGCGTCGGCTCGGGTCCGCACCAGGAATCCCTCTTGCACCAGCGACTCGATCTCGGTGCCGTCGCCGGGGTCGTTGACCTTCAGGACAGCGGCGTCGTCACGGTCGAACCCGTCGCTGGTGAACAGCACCCGTCCGGCGAGAGAGGGATGACCGTCGAGGTAGCGCTCGGCCACCGACCCGCCGTTGTCGAGGAACAGCAGGAACCGTCCCCGGCTGTCGGCCACCGACGGCCAACCGCCGCCCGAGTCGGGATCGGTCACCGCGGCGCGCAGATCGGGGGCGGTGCCGCGCACCTCGTCGGGGGTGATCAGCCGGTCGCCGATCTGGGCGCGCAGGTCGGCGTCGAGCGCGTCGAGCGTCGGGGTGTCGAACGGCTGGATGGGGGTGACGTCGAACGGCGCC
>JACDJB010000598.1_pt1 | contig 35142 bp, 27 predicted proteins | sample 7454121 | NCBI WGS metagenome assembly JACDJB01 (sample SAMN14253290, study PRJNA609438) | sludge metagenome | isolation source: sludge after 25d culture with pyrite | collected 2018-12-20
CTTCGATCGCATCTTCAAGAGGATGGGCATATGCATACATTGGATAGATGCACCATTTGTCACCAGTATTATGATGTGTTGCATGTACAATCCGATAGATTACTGGGTCACGTAGGTTGATGTTTGGTGATGACATATCAATCTTGGCCCGGAGCACCTTTTCCCCCTCCTTAAACTCGCCAGCACGCATCCGTCTAAACAGGTCTAAATTCTCCTCAACCGAGCGATTGCGATATGGGCTCTCTGTACCCGGCTCTTTTAATGTGCCACGTGTTGCACGAATTTGATCAGCATTGAGATCACATACGTAAGCTTTCCCCTTTTTGATCAACAATTCGGCACGATTATACATCTCTTCAAAATAATCCGAGGCAAAAAACAGCCCATCCCATTCAAATCCGAGCCACTTCACATCTTTTTTAATCGATTCTACGTACTCAACATCCTCTTTTGTAGGATTCGTGTCATCAAAGCGAAGATGGGTTATACCATTAAATTCATCGGCCAATTCAAAATTCAAACAGATCGACTTCGCGTGACCGATATGTAAATAACCATTTGGTTCTGGTGGGAAACGGGTAATAATATGATCTACTTTACCCGATTTCAAATCATCGATCACAATATTTTTAATGAAATTCGAAGGTACTGATTTTTTTTCCATTATAATCAACCTCTCAAATACGTTTTCAATAACCTATTCAACATAATAAATACTATCATACCTCCAATTACACGTAAGTTCAATATTGGTACAATGGCACAATAAATAAAAAGCTTGGTCAAATGACCAAGCTTAGAAAACACGTTTTGCATATACAATTTTTCGTTTCCATTCTGGCGCTTTTATCATATCTGTAATCCGTACCTTGCCATCGGTATAGGAGTGAATGATATCTCCATTTCCTAACTTGATGGCGTGATGATCGACACGCCCATCACCGTCTAAGTCAAAGTAAATAATATCTCCTGGTTGGATATTGGTTGATACATCCTCACGGCCATCTGGCAATGTATGATTTAGCGTGATTCCTGTAATACCGACCTTATCGAAAACTTGTGTAATGAAAGTAGAATCATCCATTTTCTGACCTAAGTATTTTTCGCTTTCATCCACAATTCGATGTACGGTCTCTTCTCGCTCAATATCCGGTTCAGATGGAACAATGGCATCATTACTGATTGGCTCTGCATGATTTAAACTCTCAAGATTGAGCCCAATATCCCGATGCTCTCTATTACTTGTTTTCATTGACTGTTGCTGGTCCCCTCTTGGTGTCTCAAAACCCATATCCCGATTATTGCTGGAACAAGCAGAGAGTAGGAATAAGGCACTGACAACGACTACGATTCGTTTCATTGATCTCACATCCTTTGTTTAAAAAACTCTAGTCACATAGGTCACAGTCTTACGCCAATACGTACTGCCCGATACATTTGTTATTTGCACCTTTCCACCTTTGGCAGTGGATGCATGTATAACCCTGCCCTTTCCGATATAGATCCCAACATGATTGGTTCCACCGCTAAAATCGGTATCGAAGTAGACAAGGTCCCCAATTTTAACCCGAGAGATTGCGACCTTTCGTGTAGCATTGAGTTGTTTGGTTACGGTTCTCGGAAGCTTTATGCCCACCTCACTGAAAACCTTTTGCGTAAAGCTGCTGCAATCAAATTTGTAGCTTCCATCTCGATCATAATTTGCACCGAGCTTGTAGGGGACATCGAGATATTTTTGACTGATCGTAACTACTTTACTTGCTAATGCAGCCCGATTCGTAGTTTGTGTAGCAGCAAATGCTTCTACAGTTGGGATGATGCTGAAAATAATTAGAAAGCTACATAGCATGAATCGTCGCAATATTATCGTCATCATTTTCACCTCCACCGATAGTTTTCCCTTAATACAAAAATGCTCGCATGGAAAAAAAGAGCCATTTTGTAGGAGCTTGTCCAAACAAAATGACTCATCATTATTCTATAACGCTATGTTAATTTCTAATCATAAACACTCAGGTATTAGGAGCGTTGCTTATTTTCCGGTACAACACAGCCAATATCTGTACATACGTCGCCATCGACATTCCCAATTACCGCTAGTGGTTGTTCCTCTTCCCAGGCCTTTTGCAAAGTGCCCAGAAACACTTCAGTTGGTTGTGCTCCAGAAATGCCATACTTACGATTAATCACGAAAAACGGCACTCCTCGAGCACCTAGTTGTGCAGCCTCTTGTTCGTCTTGGTGCACATCATCGGTATATTCCGTACCACCAAGTACATTGAATACTTCGTCACGATTTAGACCCACCTCTACAGCCAGATCGGCTAGGACGTCATGATCACCAAGATGAAGTCCATCTGTAAAATGAGCTTTAAGTAAGCGATCCGTCATTTCAATTCCTTTACCTTGTTGGGCTGCGTAATGTGCCAAACGATGCGCGTCAAACGTGTTCGTCTGGATTGTGCGCTCAAAGTAAAAATCCAAGCCTACCGCTTTTGCTTGTTGTGCAATATGGTTCGTGTTTTCTACAGCCTGTTGACGTGACATACCATACTTAGTAGCAAGATATGTATGAATATCAGGATTACCATCTTTTTTTGCATCGGGTGATAACTCAAAGCTTTTAAATACAACTTCAACATCTGCTTTATGTGCAAAGCTTTGTAGAGCAGCCTCGAATTTACGCTTACCTATGTAACAAAATGGACAAACAAAATCAGACCATACCTCAACCTTCAATTACATCTCCTCCTTAGAAGCGTAGTAATTTTAGCTTAAATATGATCTGTATTTTTTGCAAGTTTTAAGGCATGCTCTCACTCTATTCGCTTATTTTTTCATACCTGTATAAATGTGAATCGCATCTCTTAGAAACTCTGCAGTCCCAGGCTGACTTTCATCATAGTAGGCTCTAAAACGCTCATCATCCACATACATTTGTGCTAACCCCGCATGGGCTTCTTTGCTGTATTCACTCCAATAAACCATTAACCATTGCTTATGCAGATCTGCTGCTTTTTGCGCAAGCTCACTAGCAGGATCACCTAGCGTAAATGCTTCTGCCAATGTAGTCATCACGCCATTAGCAAGCTCTGTTGCGTCTTCATACTGCTCTTCTGTCATGTTCATCAATTTTGCATTAGACTTCTTTATCGTTTCCTCACCATACTTAATACGAATTTCTTTTCCGTATTTTTGTTCATTTTCTGCGATCATCTTTTGTTTAAAGCCTTCAAATTTTTCTTTATCCGTCATTGTTATTCTCCCTTCTGATAAAGCAATGGTCTTTTCCACGTTAGCAATCAAGTGATCTAATTGCTTTCGTTTGTCGAGAATTCTCTCACGATGTTCTAACAGAGCCTGAACTCCATCAAAGGAAGGGGTGGTAACGATTTCTTTTATTCTCTCTAGACTGACACCAAGCTCTCTATAGAACATGATCTGCTGTAGTCGATCTACTTCCTTTTGACCATAAATCCGATATCCTGATGAGTTGATTCTTGCCGGCTTTAGAATACCAATCTCATCATAATACCGTAATGTTCGAGTACTTACCCCCGCCATTTGTCCGAGCTTCTGTACCGTATACTCCATCTGTGCACCTCCTGACAATATCACTGTACACCTTTACGTAACGTCAATGTCAATACATAAGTAAAGCTTCCATTAGAAGACTTTTCGGCGATTCTTCTTCTAGCGGAAGCTTTTAATTAATGCTAATATCCTCTTCTTCTATACAAATCAAGTGATTTATATCCCGTAGCTAAAATATCCTTCATCTCTAATAAGCGCTTTTCTTGCGTTTCACTTTTTTTCGCGCTATACACATATCGCGCCCAATCCTTTTGATAACCAGGAGTGAGATTGTTATATTTCCCCAAAATATCTGCATCATTTTCCAAGTATTTATGTATATCCGCTATATACTCAATATAATCATCAACGCTTTGACTGCTTTTCGCACTTGCTGACTGTTTGTCTTTTTTCGCCTCGGATTTCAATCCCACCACCGTGAAAACATCATCCAAACTGACCATTCGAGAAAACTTGATTTGACTATTCAAAGCATATCCATCTTCACCAACAGAAAGATGAGGGAAAATTTGATCTCGTTCGATATATTCCTTGTACTTGGGATTATTTTTTTTCGGATATGCAAAGTAAACATATCCTTTTTCTTTTAATGCTTGCTGATCAATAATCATTTGTAAGAATCGTGACATCTCATCAAGGGAAAATACAAAGATGAAGATAAGGTCATATTTCTCTTGTATGAAATCCGCATCATATTTAAGCTCATTAAACGCTTCTATGTATTCTGGTTTATTGAAAATAAGCTTTGATGGGTACTTATTGAAGTTCAATTTCGTTGCGATACTTTTCGTTAAATTCACATTCGTCCCTCCCATATCTACGATTCAATTAAATTTCTTACAATCATTATAGTCAAATAATCACGGAATTCACAGTCATGTAGAAGGAAAAGATGGATGAATGGAGTAATATTGAAATACAAATCATCGAAGTCATTCGATTAAAGGAGAGCTTTTGGTATGTACGAACAGAAAACAAAAAAAACGGAAAACAGTGTAATCGAGTTCATTGAAACTATTGTAGATAATCCAAAGAAACGCGAGGATGCCTATAAACTACTAGACATATTCACTGAAACGACCGGGTATCCAGCGGAAATGTGGGGACCTAGTATTATTGGCTTTGGCTCCTATCATTATAAATACGCATCAGGCCACGAAGGTGAAGCACCCTTGATAGGATTCTCACCTCGGAAAGCCAAAATTAGCCTATACTTTGTTCCTGGAATCAATGAACGTACACAGTTACTCGAAGAGTTAGGAAAGCATACAGCTGGCAAAGGCTGTGTGTACATCAATAAGCTCGAAGATGTAGATGTTGAAGTTTTAAAAGCATTGATCGAACATTCAGTGAAGTTTTTGCTGGAAACATATCCATCGACTTTATGATCAAGATACAAAAAGTCCACCCAATGTAGGTGGACTTTTCTATTTTCATTATATAGTAAGCTCTTATCCGTTATGGAGCAAAACCTGCTTGACTTACATATAATTGCCCATTTGGGAACACGTTGTTAAATCTATCGTATACAATGAGGTAAGCCAAGGGATCGTACCATTCCTCTAAACCTAGTTGCTCGTATAATGAGCGGATTCCTAGATTATGAGTTCGCCTACCCCCGCTCCCATCTCCCATAAAATAGTCGTCGATACAAACCCGATTAACGAGGTGATATAACTTTTCTGCAAATAGATCACTGCTAGGCAAAACGGGGGCAATGGTCGCCTGTGTCGGCACTCCTACATCAGCTAGAGCATGTAGTGCTTTTAGTCTCGCCTGTATCGGAGGTGCTTGCGGTGTAAAATGCTTTCGGATATCTTCACGATCCGTTTCGATCGTCATACTTACTCGTACTCGATCCTGTAATCGGAGTAATAAGTCGATATCCCTCTGCACAAGTGGACTGCGTGTCTGAACAAGCAGGAAATCGGGCGGCTCTTCCACCATTACCTCTAGTAAGGATCTCGTTACTTGCTCTTTATACTCGATAGGTAGATAAGGGTCTGTACTCGAAGACATGAAGATCGTTACTTTTCCCTTAGCCTTAGCTCTTTGAAGTTCTTTACGAAGTAGCTGGGCAGCGTCTCTCTTGATATCTACCCATGCTCCCCACTCCTCTTTACGAAATAATGACACCGGCATTTGCCGTACATAGCAATAGGCACATGCAAACGAACAACCTGTATACGGATTAAGTGAATGCGTATAATCAGACAAATAACCTGTTCCTTTATTAAGGATCGTTTTCGGGTTTTTGTAGGAGTGCATATGATCACCTCAATTATAGCCAATAGAAAGAGTTGTAGATTTCGATCAAATGATCATTCGTTAATAAAGCAAAGAGGAGAAATGGAAGTCATATGGGGACAAAAACCAAAATCATGGTAAAATAGGTGCAAAGCGTAGTTTATTAACTGATCGCGACTTATAAAATTTTCGCCCAAATACTATTATTTTTGACGTTCTAGTTTTAGTAGTTCAGCCTTCATAGACAATCCCCCTCTATAGCCTGTTAGTGAACCATTTTTCCCTACGACTCGATGGCACGGAACAGTGATCAATACTGGATTGGCTCCAATTGCCGTTCCCACCGCACGAACAGCAGAAGGCTTTTGAATATGATGAGCTATGTCCGAGTAAGACCTCGTCGATCCGTAAGGTATTTCGCAAAGTGCACTCCATACAGCGAGCTGAAAGGGAGTACCTTGTAAATCAAATGGTATCGTAAAATCCCGCCGATTTCCTTGCAAGTATTCACGAATTTCGCTCACATATGAAATTAGTCTCTCATCATCCTGAACTAGCAAGCAGCTTGGGCAACTTCTCTTTGTCCAATTGTTTAACTCTGTTAATGGTGCAACTTGTGATCCTACATAGCACAGTCCACTTGGAGTTGCTGCAATAAATAATTTCCAACGATCCTCTTGCAATAATGTCCAGTATATCATTTTATTATTACTTGCTTTTATTGGGAATCACCTCGACCTTTGATCGATTTCGCTGTAAGCGTCGATATTCACTCGGTGTACATCCAGTCATTTTCTTAAACAACGTAATGAAATAGGACGTATTGGACATGCCCACTTTCATTGCTATAGCTTCTATTTGTATATCTGACTTTAGCAAATATTGTTTCGCTTTTTGAATCCGAATGTTCTGCACGTATTGAGTTGGAGTTACTCCTTTAATTCGTTTGAAAGTTCTTTGCAAATGATAAGGGCTACCATGACACATATCAGCCAAGGTTTGAAGAGTCAATAATTCTTTATAGTTGTTTTCAATGTATTTTGTGATCAAATCCACCCATTCATATTCAGGTAAACGTTCTTCAGTCGGTTTGCAACGCTTGCATGGACGGAAATTTGCAGATAACGCCTGCAGAGCGGTTTTATAAATTCGCACATTTTCCTTGATCGGAACGCGTGACTTACAAGATGGTCTACAAAAAATCCCCGTTGTTTTTATGGCATAGAAAAATTGATCATCAAAATTGATATCATTATTTACAATCGCCTGCCATATCTCATCTGTCATTTGTTCCTCTTTAGAATCCACCAAATGTTTACTCCTTATGGCATTTACACGATATTTCATGTGATCACCTCTACTTTCAGTTTACCCCTGCACGCTGTTAGCTGTATATAGTTCTCTACTGTAATAGCAAGATATCAAAATTATGACTGATTATTTTGTGTTAAAACTAAGAATAAAGGATTATAGATAGACGGTAATGGAGGAACTGTTTATGGTAAAAAGTATCGATTCATGGGAAATGCACGGAAAACAATTGATAATTAATGTACCTAAGGAATTCAGTTTTACTGAAAATCTTAACTATTTATCTAGATCTACTAACGAATGCCTATTTCAGATAAAAGATCAAAAGATCTATAGAGCGTTACCTCTCGAGCAAGCTACGCCCGTCATAGAAATTAGCTCGGAGCATGAAGAAACGATCACGATTCGCTTCTTGGATGACTCGACGTCAATGAACATTTCGGTACTTGCTGAAGTAGCAAGCTATGTACGAGATTGGTTTGATCTTGACACGGATATGCGTCCATTCTATGAACTATCTAAAGAAGATGTATTGCTAGCAAGAGCTGCTCAGGAGTTTTATGGATTGCGAATCATCGGCATTCCCGATTTGTTTGAGGCAATCAGCTGGGGAATCATCGGTCAGCAAATCAATCTAGCATTTGCCTATACATTGAAGAGACGCTTCGTAGAAAGCTTCGGAAAGCATGTCGAATGCGAAGGTAATACATATTGGCTATTCCCTACACCACAGGATATTGCAAATCTGTCGGTTGAGGATTTACTCGCTTTACAAATGACAAAAAGGAAGTGTGAGTATCTCATTAACGTAGCTCAGCAGATCGTTGAAGGAAAACTGAATAAGGAGAAACTACTATTAGCTGGAGAATTGAAAAAAGCGGAAAAGCTACTGACAAATATCCGCGGTATTGGACCATGGACAGCCAATTATGTTTTGATGCGTTGTCTGAGATTTCCTTCTGCATTTCCGATTGATGATGTCGGACTGCATAATGCGATCAAATTTGTTTTGAACATGGATCGAAAACCAACTAAAGAAGAAATTCTAAATCTCTCTGCATCTTGGGCCAACTGGGAGTCATATGCTACTTTTTATTTGTGGAGATTCCTTTATTAACTTTGTGTAATATCATTTAACTTCATGTATGAATGCTCGTGTATAGTCTGTCAGGTCATTTCGGCTCTCCAAAGCATACAACATATCCCCATTTTGAACAGAATCAATGATGTTCTCTCTCTGCTGGCAAGAGGAAAGCCCTGCTACAATCAGCATCCATGACAAAATATATGCAATAATTCCACGATTGATCCACCAACTTCTCTTTCTCATGATCACACCCATTTTGAATAACTATGATGTAATTCAAAGACGTCTATCTCTTAATATATGTTTCGCTAACTCCCCAATTTTCCCTCTATTTGGAATGCGCAAGAGATAATGAATCAAGACCCTGCGATTATTGGTGGCATATTTAATGGTGAGCTATACCCTTGGCATATTGTCTTTGATAAGTCTAAGGGCTTAAGTTTGAAATAGGAACCTCACATATGACTTTCACCCTTTTCTAAAGCTATAATGAGAGTATGATTTTAGAGGAGGGCATTATGTTTATTGTCATATTTAGTGCTATATTACTGGTCTACGGTCTACTCGTATACTATGTTGGCAGAAGTGGTTGGAGCTATATTAAACCCTACCATACGAATTGGTTGAAGTGGGTCTATATCGTAAGTTTATTGTTCCTTTCCACATCCTTTATTTTCGGGAGATTTGGCGGAGGGATCATCATCTTACAAATGGTAGGAGCGTATTGGATGGCGGTATTTGCCCTGCTCCTATTGATCTTACCGATCGTCCACCTGAGCCTGCGGCTACTACGCATGACGAAGTTGCCACAGCATCAAGCACAAAAAGCAGCTGGGTTTGTTATACTCACAGTTTTAATCGCTAGTATCACAATTGGGTCTTTTAATGCGTATAGTCCTGTAGTTCGTACATATGAAATTACTATCCAAAATGAGGCGTTATCGGGTGAAAAACTCAATATCGTAATGGCGGCGGATATGCATTTTGGAGTGCTGTCTGGAGTCAATCACGCAAAGCGTTTAGTAGCAGAAATTAATGCACTTAATCCCGACCTCGTCCTGTTACCAGGGGATATTATTGATGATGATATTCAAATTTATTTGCATAAAGGGTTCGATCATATTTTAGATGAGATCAAATCCAAGTACGGTGTATATGCATCGCTCGGCAATCATGATCGTTATACGGGGCGGATGGAGGATCTGATCTCTTCACTTGAGGGGAAGAATATAACAGTACTTTTTGATGAATCGATCACTGTCGCAGATCAATTCACGCTCATTGGTCGTCGAGATAAAAGTGATCGGAATCGAGCTGCGCTCTCGGAGTTACTGGTGGGAATAGATCAGTCAAAACCCCTATTCCTACTAGAGCATCAGCCCGTTGAAATAGGCATAGCTGCAGAGCTCGGAATTGATCTCATGGTGTCCGGCCATACACATCGAGGACAAATCTTCCCTGCGAATTTCATAACTAGCATGATCTTTGAAAATGATTATGGCTATCTTCTAAAGGGAGATATGCATTCCATCGTCACTTCGGGATACGGATTTTGGGGACCACCGATTCGACTTGGAAGTCGATCTGAGATCGTACAAATCGTAATATCCTTTACATATTGAAAAAACGGCATCTAGCCGTTTTTAGTAATTCATTATGAGTTGTTTTATGCTTTCGGAATTTCATACCGATAAAATGCAACTGCTTCTACTTGTTCAAATCCTTCTTGAATATATCGATCTTTAGCTTTCTCATTATGCCATCTACACATAGTACTATCCGCTTATAGTTTTTAGTAATTTCTGAGCCATTTTTAAATAAAGTAGTATTGATGCAGGTAGTAAAATTTGATAAGTTTTATTTGTCATTTTAATCCAAATTGAGAGGAGTTTACAAATGAAGGCCTTTGGTAGATGGTTTGGTGCTATTGGATGTATATTGTGGATTTATGTATGGACTAAGGTTTCTTTAAATCCGCCGGCACTTCCAGGTGAGTACAGAAGTGGTGAAGACATGCTAGGTTTACTCGTCGCTTCGATTTTTATATTAGTGATCTGTCAGATTATATGGATTACTGCGGAACGGTCTATCTTGAACAAAGCCGCAACAATTGTGATGTATTTTATCCCAGGCTCTATATTATTAATGGGGATCGGTCGCTTTATGCAAATATTTGGTGGTGAACCGCAGCCTTTAGTAGCGATTGGATGGATATTAACGTCACTTAGCATGATAGTATCTAGCTTCCTTATTGGTAAACAGTATGTTCTTTGGATGCGAATACTCATCTTTATTTCTGGAATAAGTTTTTTACTCATTAGTGATTTAGATTGGCGCTCATGGTTAGCATTACCTTATGGGATTTTTTGGTTCATAATATTTATAGTCAACACACAAAAGAAAGCCCTTAAGCACGAGCACTCTATCACACAATAACATACTTCAAACATAATAAAAGCCGTTAAACACTATGAAAATACGTGTCTAGCGGCAATATTTATTGGATCGTTTAATGCAAAAAACGGCATCGCTGCCGTTTCGATAGTTGGTATGTTTGGCGGAACCAAGGGGGATCAAACCCGTGGACATTTTCAATTCAGTATAACACTCTACCACTTTTTTCTTTGTACTGCCCCCAAACGTCACTAATATTCTATGATCATCCCATGTAATAATAAATCGACGACTTGGGTCGCTAAGTGATCTGAATTACTTAAACCTGGCAATAGACGTGAATCCGTCAGCCGCTCCATCATACTCACTAAACATTCCGCTACAAATTCCATATCCAAGTCACTACGAAAATAACCTGCTTGTTGTTCTTTGACTAAATTGCTCTGAATCATTAGAACCATTTCCGCTTTAATCTGAGCTCTATTTGGATCGATGAATAATCCAATTCTCGTTAAATCAGGTTCAGTCGCTAAGAAGTCAAAGAACATTTTCAATTTGGTTTTGATGTGTTCAAAAACATTCTTCTTTTCTATTCCAGAATCAAGCAGGCTATTTTCGATTGCTTCCCTTATCCGATTATGAAAAGTTTGGGTTAATTCTATAAATATCGCTTCTTTACTAGAAAAATAAAGATAGAATGCAGGCTGAGTAAGTCCTGCTGCAGCCACAATATCGCTGACTTTCACATCATGGTAACCTCTTCTAGCAAACTCAGAGGCAGCTACTGTAAGCAACCGAGCTTTACTTGCTTTTCCTTTCTCTCTATTTAGTTTTGCCATCCCTAATCTTCCTTTCCTTCAACTTACTTAAGAGTAATGTTATTATTAAATACGTTTAATGGAAAGTATTTTTCAACCGCTTATTGCTTTATAGGTCTACTTAAATTTTAGTTTGTTAACAATTCACCCTTATCTTGTTGGATATAACGGTGTTCTTTAGAAGCTTCCTCAATCATCGGATATGCCCAGTGCGAGCTTAGTACATCAGACCATGTTGGTGAATTAGCTCCTGCGAGTGGTCCCCTCTTCAGCATCTGGTTGATAATCGTCACTGCTTCAGCCCGCGTCAGAGCTTGATCCGGTCGAAATGTTCCGTCTGAATAGCCGATCATTAATTCAGATTCTACCACCTTACTGATGACATCTTGCGCCCAATGTCCTTCAGTATCTACCATCAGAGATATAGATTCACCTGAATTGAGTCCCATCCATCTTACCACAATAGTAGCCATTTCCGCCCTACTAATAGGAGCATCGGCATGGAATTTGCCATCTGGATATCCTTCCATCAATTTTGCAGATTGGACTCTTAAGATCGCACCATACGCCCAATGATTACTAGGGATATCATCAAATTGTTGGAAATTTGCTTCTATACTTTGCTCTTGACCATCAGCCATTAGACGTCCAAGAATCGAAGCCATTTCTGATCGTGTAATTTCATGTTCCGGCCTAAAGGTGCCATCCGGGTAACCGTAAATATACGGAGTATGATGCATTACTTGTCTTTCCAATGCAATAATGGCGAAAGTACTGAACTTCTCTATTTCAATTTCGATGCCTGTGGGGTTTCCATTAGCATCATATTTGATAATCCCTTGTTGCACGACCTTCTCTCCATCGGAATGCTCGATATACACCGCTACAGAGTTTAGGAATTCAGAACGCTCACTAGGATCGTCTGGTATGCTGCTCGCAGCTATCGGGAACAACAGTTTGACTTTCCGATTTTGAAGGTTGGTCTCAATTGTCACCGGAGTACCCACTACCCGTACGTTACTTCCATTTGATATCACTTTGACTTCAGCTGCATGAGTAGTCCTATCTTCAACCTCCAACCTTTTTTCCTGTTCCCTTATCGGTGCAACACGCAAATACACGTTCAGCGGATTCGTTTTGGAAGTAACAAATGAACCCCTCGGTATTATGATGGTGGCATAATCCGTACGAAATTCCAAATCCACCTGATTTTCCGTTAATAATTGTACTGTATCTTTGGGTAATTCTATGAAGATCTCGTCAAGCGAATCATTGTGAAGATCAGCCACTGTAACACGAACTGTACCTTTGTTTTCATCTGTTACCACGGAAACGAGTTTTAATACTATATCCTTTACTAGGACAACATGACCTATTTTTTTGCCTTCTGGGGTAACTATCCTTTCAATATCAACCTTTTCAGTTAGAGTAGTATTCCCTACTGTGCCTATCTCAACATCTACTTGTCGCTTTGTCCCTGTATTCACCGGTGTAGATTCCTTCTCAATTGAGTTGTTAATCGGCTGGGAACGAACAAAGTTGATCGTATACGTCTTTATAGTTCCATCCTGCGCAGTCACAATTATCGGCACGTGATTGTTCCCTACTGCAAGTGGGATATCGGAGGATGGTAGCCCACTATCCGTCGGTTTGCCTGCTATTTGCAGCGATGCAAATTTGTCGTGCACCGAGGCTGTAACCGTTATACTGGATACATTGTTTGGAACGTTTACTGTATAGGAAATACGATTTTGTGAAAATGCAGGTGTCAGAGAGCCAAAAGATGTTTCTATCGACGACAAGTCAGCATTCTGCGACTTTTGAACCGTTATATTTACGAGGCTAGTATTTGAATATACAATCCCGTCAAAAGCCCGAAATTCAAAGCTATCCGATCCTAGCATTCCAGAATTAGGAGTATACGTAAAACGAGAACCGTTGCCTGTCGATAAAACTACTGTGCCATTCGTTGGTTGAGTAACAATTTCGTAAACGAGGGCATCCCCATCCACATCACTGGCCAACAAATCCTCTTCAACCGCTGTATCAATCAGTGTCGTGTAATCGCCAGATTGCGAAACTGGCCCATCATTCACCGCAGTTACAGTAATCGTAAATGTCTGCTCCATAGACGTATCTAAACCACCATTGTCTGTCCCGCCATTATCGACCAGTTTCACCGTCACAATAGCCGTACCGTTTGCATTCGCCGCCGGCGTGTAAGTAAGAGTGCCCGTTACCGCGTCAATCGCAGGTTGCAATGCAAACAAAGCGTTATTGTTATTTGCGACTTCAAAGCTTGCGGTTTGTGTCGGTTCATTTGGACCGGCCGATATAGCACTTGCCCAGCCGACAACCGTCTGTGAGCCTGCATCTTCATTCACGGTTTGGTTTGCTCCCTTGGTAAAGGAAGGCGCATCGTTAATCGCTGTCATCGTAATGGTGAAGGTTTTGGTTGTTGTGTCCTGACCGCCGTTCGCAGTACCTCCGTTATCCTGTAGCTTCACCGTTACCGTAGCTGTTCCGTGCGCATTCGCAGCCGGGGTGTAGGTAAGCGTGCCCGCCAGGTCTATCGCAGGCTGCGCTGAAAAGAGATCGTTATTATTATTTGTTATAAAGACGCTTAGTGTCTGGCTCGATTCGTTCACTGGTCCAGCAGACATTCCAGTAGCCCAGCCAACTACTGTCTGTGCGCCTGCATCTTCATTCACCATTTGGTCTGCCCCCTTTGTGAAGGTAGGTGCGTCGTTGACACCCGTCACCGTAATGGTAAACGTTTTAATTGTTGTGTCCTGTCCGCCATTCGCTGTACCACCGTTATCCTTTAACTTCACTATCACGGTAGCAGTTCCATTCGCATCCGCTGCTGTAGTAAACTTGAGGTCGCCGCTTTCCAAATCAATCGAAGGTTGCACTGCAAACAGTGCGTCATTGTCAGTGCTTACAGTTAACGTAAGCTCTTGACCATTTTCATTCGCTGAACCTGCAGATATCCCAGTAGCCCACCCTGTAACGATCACCTCACCGGCATCCTCAAGAACCGTCTGATTAGCACCTGCCGTGAATGTTGGAGCATCGTTTATCGGGAGTATGGTTATGGTAAATGTCTGCGCTTCCCCCGTATCCTGTCCACCGTTCGCTGTGCCCCCGTTATCCTTTATAAGCACCGTCACGGTTGCTACTCCATTCGCATTTGCTGCCGGCGTGTAGGTAAGAGTGCCCGTCGGTCTAATCGCAGGTTGCACTGCAAATAGAGTGTTATTATCGTTCATTACAATGAAGCTTAGCGCTTGGCTCGATTCATTCCCCGGCCCGGCAGACATTCCCGTAGCCCAATTACTTACCGTCTGCGCTCCTGCATCTTCAATTACCATTAGGTCTGGCCCCTTAGTAAAAGAAGGTGCGTCGTTTACAGGAGTGACAATAATGTAAAAAGCACTACTATCCGACTCACCACCCGCATCATCAGACACTGTGAACGTAAAGCTGTCGGAAATTGTTTCAGATCCATCATGGCTATATGTGATGATCCCATGATCAATATCTGCCTGTGTAAAAGTATCGTTCGTACCGAGTGAAACTTCTCCGTTATTAATGATCCCATTAGTAGGAGGCGTCAATATCTTAAAGATTAGAGATGAAGCGTCCAAAGTCTCTGTGTCGGTTGCTTTAAGAAGTGTATTCGTAATGACTTCGTTACTGCCTTCCGAAACTGTTAATCCTATATTTGTATTAATGGTTGGGGGGGTATTTACAGAACCGTAAGATACCTGTGACGGAGTAATGATGACAAAGAATAAAAAGAAAAACGAAAGTGTAGTAAATCTACTAAATAATAGCAAGCCATTCTTCATTCCAACCTATTCTCCCTTTCCTATAAGTTACTCAATAATAATGTTACTATTAAATAAGTTTATTGAAAAGTATTTTTTCAACCGCTTATTAGTGCAATTAACTCATGACCCAAAGAGATCCTCTATTAAAGATAAATATAGTTTCTTATACGACAAAAAAACGGCATCTCTGCCGTTTTTATACGTCTAATCTATCGTGGAAACAAGCGGGAACGTTCCCTGAACGTTTGACCGTCTCACCATATTATCCAACTATTTCCCGGATTTTAATCGAATTAATTTTACTTAAGTCTATAAATTCATTCTCTACAGCAATTAATGGACTCGTCGGATCATTAACGTTAACCAAAATGATTTTCCCTTTTCTCCCATCGGATAAAATAACATCATTTCCAACTTGTGCGGACATTAGACGGTTCAAAAATGTAAAGCCAATATAAGAATCAAATTGGCCATTGATGATCCCCTTGTGTAGATCATCGATCACTTTATAAAAAGCAATAGCCGGCCTGTAAGGACGTTCCGATATCATGGCGAAAAACACGTCTGCCAAAGCGACAATTTTGCTTAAGAGATCAATTTGATCTCCTTTTAATTGATTTGGGTAACCGCTTCCATTTTCCCTTTCATGGTGTTGCAGCGCGACTAGTGCGATACGATCATCTATATCAGACTCTTTTAAAAGCTGATAACCTAAAATTGTATGTTGTTTTACAATTTCATACTCGTCAGGCTGGAGCGATGACGGTTTATGAAGTAATGACGAGGGGATCTTGAGCGAACCAATATCGTAAAGACTTGCAGCGGTAGTGAGCAAGGTCAAATTCTCTTCGTCTAGTTGTAGCCACTTTCCTAGCATCGTGGCTACGACGGTAACTCCGATACTTTGTTTATATCGATAATCTCCTTCAGCCTTAAGATCTGATAGAAACCGAAATACATTTCGTTTATTTGTTGCTTCCATAAGCGTTGGGAGTACTTTTTCTGATATATCCCCAATAGGAACTTTACCGTTATTCAGAATGAAATTTTCAATTTCATAAATCTGTGCCTTTGTCTTTTGAACTAATTCTCGTGAATCGCTAGCCGTTACTTGAAGCAAAGTTGTTTTTTCGGGTTCAATATCGTCTATATCACTTTGATGTATTTCTTCAACAATAGTAACCAATTCTACTTGGATATCGTAGGCTTTGATGTTGAAGTCTTCCATTTTCCTGACATGGTTTTCTGTAAGTACGGTGCCATCAGGTATTAACAAAAGCCCTCTGCTGTCTAAAATGTTATGAAGTAAGCGCTTACCTACAAGATCTTCTAATTTGTCGAATTGCATAGTAACCTCCCTGAACTGTTTCCGCATTTTTGACAGCCGACAAGGTTAAGGGTCATAAACACAAAAAACATCCAAGCTGAAAGATGCTAGAATTACGTGTTTAAACTGAAGTACTATGCTTCGGCAACTCAGCCGCCATGAGGATTACTCCTTTTAGGCCTGTAGTTTTGCGTCCTTAACTTTCGATAAGTTTGCCTTTATCGTGTCTAGTTCAGATTATAGTTTATTTTGTTCTATCAGTCTATAGAAATCCTGTCGTAGGCTTATTGTGATTTGCTTTTTTTAAAAAACACGGCATCTCTGCCGTGTTTTCACTACCACAAACTTCTCCCTTGATCGCTTAACATATTCATTCGACATACTCTCCATCGAAGACATCATTCCATCCGGATTTCGAATGCAAGACGCATGGCTTAATATTTCCGAACTTTTGCCCCCATCGCTGACACTGCCCCAGATATGACTCAACGCCGCTCTTTTTGATAACAAAACACTTTGGTGCGGATAATTGCTCCAGCTTGCGGCAGTAATCATAATGGAAATTGCCGCGGAGACCTTCATCCAGCTCAGCAATCATTCGTTTAGCGTCAAATGGCTTTACAGTTTCAATAAACAACGTGTACTGTTTCGTTTCCCCGCCTAAATCCGGCGCAAGCATAACAAATAAGGGAGAAAGCTGATGCTGGTTCAAAACATTCGCCAACACTTCTGTAACATGTTGATCATTTAATTTTTCTCCGAAATAATCGGATACTTTGTCTTCCTTCCCTATGAATCGAAGAAGAGGCGTTTTCCCCGCATAACCGGTCACTTCCACAAGATCTTGCAGTCGATACCGATATAACCCGCCGCTAGTCGTCAGAATGACAGAGTACTGCTTCCCAATTTCCAATTCATTCGCTAACCGTGTCCTGTCGGAGTTTTCCTCCATATCAACGAATTCATAGAAGTGTGAGAGGATCGAGAGGACAGGTTCTCTCTGGCGTTCCAAGGGAAAAGAAACAAACCCTTCCGTCGCAATCAACCCTTTCCCTACAATTGGAATGCCATTCATCCTCTCTTTCAGCTGTTTCGCGTACAAGGCTGAATGACCGTCCGTCCAACAGCTGATTAGCTGCAGCCTTGTCCAAATTTGACCGTATTGATGGGGTGACAGCTTACTGAGCGCTTCAGCTCTTTTCGTATCGGGCTTCAGTTGTCGGATTAATTGCTCGATCCCTTTTTCCTCAACTAGATCAGGCAAAGTCAATGTCCCACGTTTGATATCTTGAATCAATGCGTCCCATCGATCAGTCAATTCGTCTAACAATATCATGAAAAATGTAGGATTCCAAACGGAGACAAAAGCCAGATCTTTATTCTTCAACAGGTACAACAAAGTGACGTATCGGAAGTTAACGATCGATTCCATTTGCTTCACTTCGGAAGGAACCGCCATCAACCGGTCAACCAACCACTTTCCAATTTTCCCGAAATACTGCGTGTCCTCTTCAAAGCCGACAGGGATTCCGCCGGACGTTATTTTTTTCTCTTTTTCTGCGAGTGGTGTGATCGACCAATAAGCCGTTCCAAAGAAAAGCGGTTTTCGGTTCCAATACATATCGAATATCCAGGGATCAATTCCTCGGTTGAATTCAGTTTTTAAGCTTTGGGTATAGGGAATCATTTTTGAAGCCGCCGCGGACCCGCTCGACAGTTCGAACAAAATCACGTCATCATGAGTCAATACACGCTTTTCTCCCGCCAACACCCGTTCAATATAAGGTGAGAAACCGTCATAGTATCGAATTGGAACTTGCCTGCGATAATCCACAGCTTGCTTGATCTGATCAAATCGATGCTCTTCGCCGAAATCGGTATGCCGGTTATTGCGCAAGATGCCCGCCAACACCCTTTGTTGCACTCGACCAGGAAAATAAAGCGCAACCCGGAATCGGACATAGCGAAAAAAGCAAAAAGAAACCCATACGAGATTACTCAAGAAGATGATCCACGTTTTCATTCATGCACCTTTAGAAATTTATGGCCCGCCGACGTCAAATTGGATCGTTCGATCCCTGCCCAACAAACGAGTTCTTCTCCACATGCGTAATTCGGATTGCTTTCCACAAAAAAGCGTACATGAGGAGATTTCAACCTTTCCTTAGTGACGTCTGCAACACCTTTTTTTAATCGTTCGCCCGAATGGCTAAATATCACTCTGCCAGTTAACGGGTCGTAATCGTCGCCGTACTTGGCTTTGGCCGCGACGTTCATCAGCTCTTTAACGGAGTCTGGTACCGACTTATCATACCGCGGATAAAAATGCTTAAAAAATACGGGTAGAAATCGGTAAGTCTTATACCCCGAGCAAATCAGGAGCCAAAACCACAATTTTTCTGGCTCTCGCTCTCTGAGCGCAAACACAGTTTGCAGCCAAACCTTTGGCAGCTCCATCGTGCCCCAATACTCTTTATCGATGATTGTGTCGCCAGATACCACAAGCTTGTACAATACTTCCCGATGCCGCATATCCATCAGTTTGAACGTAGTAAATCCCTTTATTTCCGACTGTTCATTTTCCTGGAGCAAGATGACGTAGTCCTTATCCTCCAAATCAACTGTAAAATTATCCCGTTCGATCCCGTCAAAATACGCGTTCAGCAAACGGAGCATCTGCTCCTTCTCGTGCAAGGCAAGTTCAGAAGGTTTCCGAACGACGCCGTTTAATCGCTTCATGATGTCCTCCTCTTCGAAACCGGCAGCTACAACCGGGCAATTTCCAAATACGGGATTCGCTCGTCCAATGAATCGATTTCATTCTCTGCTTGACCCCAATCGACCAAATACAAATGACTCACGTACGGAATATGCTTGTATTTCATCACTTCCTTCAAAAGAGCATCGGTTTCGAACAAACCGATCATCATATAGGAGTAGCCCCGGCCGCAATAATCGTTATACATACGTCTTAACAAAGCCGCAAACACGTCTGGATCGTTATCGTCAATCGCAATGTGACTGGCATAAAAGTAGGGGAACTGGCGGTTCACATCCGGAAGAGGAGTATAACGAAACCATTTAGCCCCGAAATTGTATAGTACTTTCATTCGTTGCATTTTCCGGCTATACGATTTGACGACCGTTTGTTTATAATCGCTTTGGTCCCATGCTGCGATGACGCCGACAACCCTACCCGCTTTCTTCGCTAAGTAAAAATTGTCCCACTTCAGCCCCCGGCTGCGAATGCCGGATTCAAGAATTTCTTCGGTATAAACCGGATAAAACTGCTTGTCCTTCCCCGCCCGCTGTAGACAGGAAACGATCGTACTGGCATCGCTTCGGCTTCCTTGGACGATGTCCAACTGTTCAGACGGCCGATTTTTCACGCCTCTTAAATGAACTGCAAGCGTAAACAACCGTCCATAAAATCGATATTGGGGCAGCCCGAACCTGTTGGACGTCAAAACTTTCAAGGCCGAAGCATTATCGGCAATAATCGTCGCCAAATCAAAATCAAGCTCTTCTGGAGCACGTAAAGTTTTTAGAAATCGGTGCCCGGACACCAAGAGTTTTAGATCCCTATGGCGGTCCCGAACACGCAGTTGGCTCAAATAGCCGATTCTGCGAATTTCTCCGTTCAAATAGACAGGTAGAACTGAACGGCTTGCCATCGCCGCGATTTCTTCCTGTTTTTTATGGAGAATGATTTGGTTATAATCGCCTTCCACTGCCGCGCCATAGAAATAGTTGGGTTCTCTTTCAAAAGCTACCGAAATGTCCCCAGTCATCGGTGTCTCCGATAGTAACCGCCGGATTTCTCGGTCATCGCGTTCACTCGCCAGTTCAAAACAATCACTCAAGCCATCACCCTATTTCGAAAAATTAATTTTTCCAGCAGTTTGATGCTCATCACGAACAACTTTCATCAACGGACCTTCAAAGTATTCATCTCCGAGCGGATAACCTTCTCTTTGGGTCGCTTCCTTCTTAAAAAGCAAATTGATCATAAGGTAGTTTCTTGCCAGAAACCAGGATTGCGTGTTTGTTTTAAATGCAAGACTGCGTTTAAATATCGATCGTATGCTATAAAACTTCTTACGTGATTCCACACATTTGTCCCGAATAGTCGCAGGATCCAATCCCCGAGGCTGAAACGGCACGTCTCCGTAACGATATCGATCGTCAAGCCACCATTTGTTATACAGCAACCGGCCTTCTTGCTCCAGGCGTTTGTACAACGGAGTGCCTGGAAACGGGGTCAAATGGTTAAATGAAACGATAAATATGTCGTTTTCGATCGCAAACTTGACCGTCTTGTAGAACGACTCGAGATCATCTTCGTCATATCCGAAGACAAACGTGGCATACAAAATGAGACCGTATTCCTTCAGTTTCTTTAGCGCATGATCAAATCCGCCTTTGGCTGAGTTGAATCCTTTGTTCATCCGTTTCAGATTATTCGGATTCAAGCTTTCAAAACCGATCAACAAGCCTAGACATCCGCTGGCTTTTAGCAGCTGCATAAATTCTTCATCATGGGTGCATGTGATACTTCCTTGCGAAACCCACTTGATTTTCAATGGAATGAGGGCACGTAACAATTCCTTCGCCTCTTCAATGTTGGAAACAACGTTGTCGTCGACAAAGAAGAAGAGCTTCGTCGTGTCTTTCAGCCTGAGGATTTCCTCTACAATATCGTCCACCGGCCTTCTGGTTTGCGTACTGTTAAAGTACGTTTGGATCGCGCAAAAATCGCATTTGAAGTGGCAGCCCCGGCCAGCCTCGATCAACCGTAAAGGCAAATAGCGCTTTCCTTTAAATATCGACCGATCCGGTCTCAAATTGTTTAACGAAGGTCTGCCAGGAAGCTTATAGAATCTTTGCAACCGTTTTTGCTTAGCATCCTCGATAACTTGCTGCCACAAGCCTTCCGCTTCCCCGATGATAACCGCTTCAGCATACTCGCTTACTTCTTCTGGAACGAGCGTAGCATGGAACCCTCCCATGACGACAGGAACGCCTCTTTTTCGGTATTCCGTTGCAATTTGATAGGCTCTTTTGGCCGTATACGTTTCTACGCTGATGGCTACCATATCGGTCGGTTCGTCGAAAGGAATCCGTTCAATACGATCGTCGTAGAAGCGAATGTCCACGTCTTTCGGAGTCAAGCCGGCAATCATGGCGGGAGGAAGAGGTTCCATTTCCCACAATTTGATATAGGGCTCTCCTTTCTTTTTCCCAATGCTGGGGTGAACGATCGTTAATCTCATAAGACCCCTCCTCAACCGAAATAAGCTGCGTTGCAATTATAAAATTTATGTAAATTGTAGGCATAAAAACGGTACCCGAAATTCGTCGTCAAATAAAGCGGAAGCTGAATCCGTGAACCTATCGCCCTTTTATAAATACTGGTGTAGCTGTAAACTTTCTTCCATGCCCATTCGTGACCACTATACAACTCGTCCACCGTCATATTCTTCGGTTGAAATACGACATGTTGGCCGTCATATAACTCCCAATTATCCGTCAGAATCCGGTTTTCGGATTTCAATCGTTGGTATAGCGGAGTACCTGGGAACGGGGTCACCACTGCGAATCGTGGTAAATCTATACAAGCATCGATAATAAAATCCGTTGTCATCTCGAAAGTTTCTTTTGTATCGTGATCGAGCCCGAAAACAAACGTCCCGTTGATCAAAATGTTGTAATCGTGAAGTTTTCGGACGATTTCCTTAAACTTTTCAGGTGTATTGAACGCTTTGTTTGCTTCCTTTAAAGTGGCGGGTGAGATGCTTTCAAATCCAAGCAGCAACCCACTGCACCCACTCTCTGCAGCCAGCTTCAACAATTCGTCGTCGTAACCCAACAGAGTAGTAGCCAGTCCGTACCATTTGACCTTTAGCTTCGCTAATTCTTTGAACAGTTCTCTCGCATACGCTTTATCGGCGATCAGGTTCAGATCGTAAAAAACGAGTTTTTTGGCGTTCATCTGTTTAATATCGTTAATGATATATTCGATCGGTTTTTGAAAAGGATTCGTCCCCCAAGCGGTCGGAACCACGCAAAATTCGCAGTTGTGTACACATCCACGGGTCGCTTCGAACGAGTTTTTCGTAATAAAACTGCTGTTCGGCAATAAATCTCTTCGTGGATATGGCATGTCCACTATATCATTCAGACTGAAATTTGGAGCCATATCATATCTTGCTTTCATTCGTCCCGCTTGGAAGTCCCTGAGCAGCTCTGGCCACGTTTGTTCGGCATAACCGGTCACAATAGCATCTGCGTGCTGCTGGGCTTCTTCAGGTACCAATGTAACGTGAGGCCCTCCAAGAACAACGGGAATACCGCGTTTTCTGAAATGCGCAGATAATTCATATGCCCTTGGAGCTGTTCCGGTAATGACGGTCATCCCGATTAAGTCGGCTTGAAGTTCCAAATCGATTTCCGCGATTCCCTCGTCTTGTATCTCGACGATCGCATTCAGTTCTTTTGGTACATATGCGGCTAGAGAGGTTAGAGTAAGGGGGGTGATTCGCAAATTCTTTTTAAAAATTCCTTTTTTATGACGATATAGCGGACCTTTAGGAGATAACAGAACGATTTTCATAGGAAGTTCACCTCTTCTCAGATATAATTTTTATATGGATATAATTTCTATTTCGAGAGAGGTATTTCCTGCTGAAATAAAAAGGAAAAAACATAATGTTGTCGAAAGGAAGATCAACTGAAAAAAAAGGAAGGAGAATGGATGAGGGGATGATCGGTATTTTTCTGAAATTTGCCTTATGGTTGTTAAAAATTGTTACTGCCTTGTCGCGTTCTAATTCTGGATACAGCAATCCATTGACCAAGCGATTGACGCCTTTGGGCTACGCATTAAGTGCAAGGGACATGCTCTATCCAAATATCCGTAAATGGCAGCAAGGCAGTCGGGAACTTTTTCCTTCGATCGTACAAGTTCAAACGATCAATCGCTGCAACGGAAGCTGCATCATGTGTCCATATCCTTATACCGTGCACTTAGAGAAAAAGGCGCTTATGGAGAATATAACATTTTCCAAAATTGTCGAAGAATGCACTCGCGAAGATCATTTGCAGGCATTTATTCCAATGGCGCAGACGGAGCCTCTGTTGGACCCGAAATTGGCTGCACGCATCAGGGAATTCAAAAGCAAGTCAACGGACCATCAAAGGGTAGAATTAGTGACGAACGGGACACTGTTAACTGAACACAAGCTTCAGGAACTCGTTGACAGTGGTCTCGATATAATCAGCATCAGTGTCAATGCCACAAACGAGAGAACATACCTCAACATTATGAAGGGGTTAAGCTGGGAGAAGGTTATGGCCAATCTGGAGGCAATCTCGAAGCGCGATCTGAGCAGGGTCAACATTTTCGTCCGATTCATTAAACAGAAAGATAACTATAAGGAGTTTCAAGTGTTTAAAAAATACTGGAGAAACAAATCGTTTAACGTACTCGGAATTGAGGTTAACAACCGATCCGATTCTCTACAAGCTTTCACCGATATCAAAGTGCCGGACAACACGAAAACCATTTGGAAAACATTCGTCCGCAAAAATGTAGCCAAAAAGATTTTCCCCGTTTGTCCTTACGCATTCAGTCACATGCACATTTTACATAACGGCGACGTCCCTTTGTGCATTAATGATTTTGAACACCGCGAAATAATCGGCAATATCCATCAAAACACGATGAAAGAAATTTATAACTCGAAGCGTTTCCATGAGGTTCGGACGCTGATGTCCGAAGGCAAATATGATGAAATTGAAACATGCAGGCATTGTACACTGTGGAACGAATCGAATTGGTTGTAATGTCCTCGACTATCAATGTTGCCAATCGATGAGCTTATTTTTGCTCGCTAAGTATACACTGCCGGTGCTTGATTCTCCAACGATTAATGCCCACAAACTAATAGTACTTGTTTATGTAGCTTTTGGCCACCTGTATCATTTCCCTGACTATTTCTGTGCGGAAATCTTTATTTATATAATTCCGCAGTTTATTGAGGAATTAATTGCTTAACTACAGTAACAAACGAATTAAAATAAAATTAAAAGGACTGAGCCCTGTTCAATTCAGGCGTCAGTCCTCAAGAACTACTTAATAAAATTTTGTCTCTCTCCCCCCATAGTTAGGTTCACTGCCCCAAACGTAACTGAATGACCAAGAATCTCTTCTTTTCCAAGAACAACAGCATCCCGCCAGATTGGAGTTACTCCATACGGGCGGGATATATTCCGGCAGTGAAATTAAAATCAGTCGATCAAGCTAAGCTTTTGCAGTAATCTTATAAGTACAGTCGCTGCCTGTGCGCGTGTCGTAACATCCTTTGGATTGAACGTGTTTGTGCTTGTTCCGTTCATAATGTTAAGTTGGACCATCAAACGAACATCTTTCAAAAATTCAGAGTTTATCAGATCTATATCCTTATAGCCTTCCAGGTTTGCAAATTCACTGGAGATCAGCATTTTCTCGAGCTGTATTACCGCCGCTAGCATACTTGCCATTTCCTCGCGTATGAGTGGCTGATCAGGTTTGAAATTTCCACCATTTATAAAGTCTAGCATCCCCATTTCTTTCCCTTTGGCTACTGCATCAAAATACCACGTGCCTGACTGAACATCCTCATAAGGAGCCACGGTGCTACCGGTCATTGACCCGTGTCCCAACGCTCGGACAAGCATTGCCGTGAACTCTGCCCTAGTAACAGTCCGGTTCGGGGAGTAAATGCCATCCCCTATTCCGTTGACAATCCCTTTAGCAGCGGCGAGCTCTACAAATGATTGACTCCAATGCTTTTGCACATCAATAAAACTTACCATATTGTCAACGATTACATAAATGCTATTTGTATATGAACCGATCATTACATACCATGCACCATCGATCTGTATTGTACGGGAGGGAACAAATTCAAATTCCTCAGTCGTTGCGTTATAACGGAAAGCTCCCCAGAATTCTGGCATGTGAGTCAAATTCTTCCGCATTGGGATGATTCTAGTAAGTGCCTTACTGAACTTTTCTGCTTTTTCGATGGTTTGTCCTGTCTTGATATTAATAACCTCGATGCTAAAATCAACAATCGAACCCATTACTTTTCCATTTGGTAATCCTTTTGCCATCGCAGCTTGTATATCCTCATCGCCCGACTTGTCAGTCAACATAATCCTGAAGCTAGTGTCCTCAGCCATCAGATTATTTGCGGCAAGTAAGTCGTTTAACCCCGGGATGAGAGAAACCAGATTGACTGGCACTTGGTAGCTGCCATAAGGTGTCTTAATTTCGATCATGAATGAGAAGTTTTTCTCTAACAGGTTACTTAAAATGCTTGCCGGTATGCTGACATAGGCCATTCCGTCTTTGTTCGGGGTTACTTCAAGTATGACAGACTGCTTCGTTATATCGATACTATTAGGGTTAAGTTGCTGTCCGTTTTTGTCTATAACAGGCATATCAACTGCAAAGAGATCTGGTGATCCTTCGATACTATCATTACCATTGCCAGGCACTGGTGAATCAGCATCACTTGGTGTAGGCGTAATGACTTCATTTGGCTCAGGGGCTACGGTTAGGTCTAAGAATTGACCTGATATCTCCACACCGTTTAAATCAACCGTCAACCTATAGGTTTTGGCGCTCGTTGTTGTGTTAGATGGTAAAGTGACGGTGGATATAGCACTTGTATTATGGATCACACTGGCTGTTGCAGTTAACACGCCGTCTAGGTAGACATCGAGCCTCTGCCCAGTAAGATTATGACCTGTAAATGTAACTGTCGTGCTCCCTCCTAAGCTGGTAAAGCTGGTTTGATTAGCAGAGATAGCGGTAACTTTTGGCACATCAACAATGAAGCTGGCACTTACCGCATCGAGTGTGTTGTGTCTTGCATTCATGACCTTATTTCCATCCACAATAACTTTATATTCGCCATCGCTTAAAGTTCCGTTAAACAGGAATGTAAATGTATACGTTGCTTCGTCATAACTGGCTACATAGTCTGAAAAAATCACACTGTCTTTTTCCATGCTTAGAAGCGAAAGAGCATTAGATAAAGTCAGAAGAGATCCATCGGCTACCCAATATACGGCTTCACTAACCGACATGCGGGCAGTGGTTAGAGGCGTGGTATAGATTTGACCATCCGTAAAGTCAAAGGTTACGGCCGGCTTCGTTGTGTCGTACATGATGCTCAAGACATTTGAACCTGTATTGTTATTTCCAGCGATATCGGTTGCCACGTCAGATTCAATATGAACATTCACTATCTGACCACTCGTAATCGGGATAATTGTTGCCGTGTACGTTTTAGTATCGACAGTGGCAAAATCTGAAACGATAGCATTGTCAACAACAATACCTTTTCCGGCAAAACCAGTTACTGGCTCGTTGAAAGTGATTGTAATGGGAAAAGCAGTATTCACCATTCCGCTTGCTGTGCTGGACAATAAAACCGTCGGAGGTGTGTTATCAAGTACAAAAGCATTCGAAACAGCATATGAGGTATTCCCTACCATGTCAGTAGCACGAATGTGTAAATACCAACTGACATCTTCGCTTACCTGGATTAACGTGTTACCACTAGCGAAAGGCATCCATCCAACTACAGGATATTCTGTGTTTTGCGTCCATACAAACTGAAGGGAATCGGGATCAACGCTACTTTCCGTATCCGTCACGGTTACTTTGCTTTCTGCTTTTTTAGTTGGTGACGCATTGCCGCTTGGTTCGAACTGAATGTCAGGGGGAGTAGAATCTCCCAATACAGTTAAGGTTACGAATTGACCTGATACCTCCATACTGTTTAAATAAACCGTTAACCTATAGGTTTTAGCACTCGCAGTAGTGTTTGGTGGTACAGTGACGGTGGCGATCGCACTAGTATCATGGGTAACACTGGCTGTTGCATTTGCTACGCCATCTACATAGACGTCGAGTCTCTGATCGGTAAGTCTAGTACCAGTAATCGTAACTGTTGCGCTCCCTCCTGAACTGGTAACACTAGTTGGATTAGCAGAGATAGCGGTAACTTTAGGCACATCTACAATAAAGCTTGCGCTTGCCGCATCGAGTGTGTTGTGTCTAGCATTCTTAACTTTATCTCCATGCACATTTATTTTATATTCGCCATCGCTTAACGTACTGTTAAACAGGAATGTAAATGTATAACTTGCTTCGTCATAGCTGGCTACATAGTCTGAAAAAATAACACTGTCTTTTTCCATGCTTACAAGTGAAAGTGCATTGGCAGATGTCACAAGAGATCCACCTGCTACCCAATATAAGGCTTCACTTGCCGAAATGTGGACAGTGGTTGGTGGCGTGGTGAATAGCTGATTGTCCGTAAAATCAAAGGTAACAGTGGGCTTCGTCGTATCGTACATGAAACTCAGGACATTTGATGACGAATTGGAGTTTCCAGCGATATCGGTTGCCACGTCCGCAGCAACTTGCACAGTTACTATCTGACCAATTGTTATCGGCGTAATAGTGGCCATGTAAGTCTGATGATCAATAGCGGCATAGTTGGAAACTGTAGCATTATTAACAACAATTTTCTCCTCAGTAAAGCCAGATACTGGCTCGCTAAAAGTGATTGTGAGAGGGAAAGGAGCATTAACCGTACCACTTGCCGTACTAGACAATACTACCGAGGGAGATGTGTTGTCGAGAACAAATGCACTCGATACCACCTCAGCATTATTTCCTACCAAGTCTGATGCGCGAACGTGTAAATACCAGTTGCCATCGCCGCTCGTTTGAGTCAACGTATCACTGCTCTCAAAAGGCGTCCATCCATTTGAAGGAGCGGAAGTACTTGGCGCCCAAACATATTGTAGCGACGTGGGATCAACGCCACTTTCTATATCCGTAACAGTAACTTTGCTCTCTGCCGTTTTGCCAGGAATAGTATTGCCATCTGTTTCGAACTGAACGTCGGGAGGAGTAGAATCTCTCACCACATGAATCGTATATGTTTTGGCTGGTTTGAAATATGGTTCCACTCGTATAGGGATGTCTATCGAACTCGGGACATTGACCGTCGCAGTGCCGCCACTTGCTTGTAGCTGATTGTTGACGGATAACGCTGCTGTTTCCGAATCTGCTAGCGTCGCCGTAACATGCACATTCGGTACCGATGGACCAACATAAGAATATGTATAGGACGTATCCGAAGAAGAGAATAACTTATCGAAAGGACCTTGCTGCAGTGATAAACTGTTTAGGTTGTCATTACCTGGTACATTCGTTTGACCATTTTCATTATGGCCCCAAGCGACGATACTACCGTCCGATTTGAGTGCCAGTGAGTGGTATGCTCCTGCGGCGATCGATACCACATCTCGGAGACCTGATGGTACTTTCAATTGATTCTTTGTATCATCACCCCAAGCAACGATCGTGCCATTTGATTTGAGAGCAAGAGAATGATTCCCTCCTGCAGCGATCGATACGACATCTTTTAGACCAGACGGAATGGTCGTTTTATTATTACTATTATCGCCCCAAGCAACGACCGTACCATCCGATTTCAACGCTAGCGAATGACTCCCTCCTGCAGCGATCAACTTCACATCTTGGAGGCCTGCTGGGACTACTGCTTGGCCATAAGTATTTGCTCCCCAAGCAACGGCTGTTCCATCCGATTTCAACGCCAGCGAATGACTCCCTCCTGCGGCAATTGATACCACATCTTGGAGGCCTGTGGGGACTCCTGTTTGACCAGAAGTATTTACCCCCCAAGCAACGACCGTACCACCCGATTTCAACGCCAGTGAATGATTCTCTCCTGCGGCGATGGCCACCACACCAGTAAGTCCTATTGGAGGATTATTTCCAGATCCCCAATTAAAGACCGTGCCATTTGCATTGAGAGCTAGTGAATGGTATTTTCCTGCAGCAATCGCTACTACATCTTGGAGGCCAAATTGATCAGAATCTCCCCAAGCGACAACCGTGCCATCCGATTTCAGTGCTAGCGAATGATACTCTCCTGCGGCGATACTAGCCCCTTTGACAGGTAAATGTATACCCGCTGGTATGTTCGTTATAACATTATTTTGACCTAAAAAATTTGCTCCCCAAGCGACAACCGTGCCATTTGCTGTGAGGGCAAGGGAATGAAAGGCTCCTGCAGCTATCGATACCGCATCATGGAGCTCAACAGGTACGTTAGTTTGACCATTATAATTCGCTCCCCAAGCAACGACAGTGCCATTTGCTCTGAGGGCAAGAGAATGACGCTCACCAGCAGCTATGGCTACCACATCTTGGAGGCCCACCGGAACACTTGATTGATCATTAGCGGTATATGCCCAAGCGACGACCGTGCCATTTGCTTTGAGAGCTAGAGAATGATGCTCACCAGCAGCTATGGCTACCACACCTTGAAGGTCCGCTGGAACCAGCGCTAGACCAATACCTTCATCGCCCCAAGTGACAACAGTTCCATCGGATTTTAGTGCTAGAAAATGATAGCCTCCTGTAGCAATCGATACTACGTCTTTCAGATTCTCAGGAACGCCATTTTGACCATATTGCCCCCATGTAACTACCGTACCATCCGATTTCAGTACTAGTGATTCATGCAACCCAGCAGCTATGGATATCACATCTTGGAGGCCTGCTGGTACGTTAGTTTGACCATAACGACTATCTCCCCAAGCGACGACTGTACCATCTGCCTTTAGAGCTAGAGAATGAATGGCTCCTGCGGCAATGGATACCACATCTTGGAGGCCTACTGGTACGTTAGTTTGGCCATAACCATTATCTCCCCAAGCGACGACCGTACCATCCGATTTGAGTGCCAGCGAATGACCTGTTCCTGTGGCAATTTTCACTACTCGTGTGCCAATTCTTGTTTGCGCGGCATCCGCTGATTGAGTACTAAATGATACCATCACACTAAACAACAAAAAAAAAGATAAAATAGAATAGAACAACTTTCGCCATTGTATCAACAACATGGTTTTCTCTCCATTTCTCTATATAATCTATCCGTTTCAATTCCCGTATCTAGTAGGCTATTTTCAATAAAAGTCCTCATCTGATCATGAAAAGTTTGGGTTAAATCTATAAATATCGCTTCTTCACTTGTGAAATATAGATAGAATGCGGGTTGAGTCAGCCCTACTGCGGAAACAATATCACTGATTTTCACATCATGATAACTTTTCAAGCAAACTCCGAGGCAGCTATTGAAAGCAATCAAGCTTTACTTGCTTTACCTTTCTCTCTATTTTGTTTGAACATCTATAATTTTCCTTCCCGTAAATTATTCCATAGTAATGTTACTATTAAGTAACTTTATTGTAAAGTGTTTCTTCTTTCTTGTACGGTCTGGTCGAGGGACAACATTTGATCGTGGCGGGGGGATTTTAGATTTCGTTCGTGACAGTAACTTGTGAGTTTCGGGAGACTCGCAAGGGGCTTACGGAACTGTGGAAATTAGATCTCAGACTTTTGTTCTAGACACTATTTATTGGACTGGTCAACTTTATAACAAAAAAACGGCATCGCTGCCGTTTCATTCGTCATATGTAAGGTCGAACCAAGGGGGATCGAACACCTCACCCTTGTCTGCTAGTCAAATGTTCTCTCAGCGAGATATGCCAACTAAGCCCATAATAACTGTTTTATCCAGTTACCTTCTTCTAGTCTATATCTCAACCTGATATGCTTGCGATCTTCTTTTCCCTGCCAAAACTCCACTTCTTTTGCTTCTACTCTATACAAAGTCCATAAAGGGTAAACCAAGTCCGGATTTTGTCGAACACAATCTAGTTGTTCCTCTAACGCCTCATCCAAGTGGTGACTATTATCCAAAACGGAGCTTTGTTTTCCGATCAAAGCGATCGCTTTGGCCACTTCACCTCGGTTTAAGAAGTCTTTAGCACTGAGGTCTTTCCCCATAGGAACAGCTTTGCCGCGTATCCTCACTTGTCTTCCCATTATCAACCAATAAAAAGTTAGAGCAACTCCTGGGTTATGCTCTAGTTGTTTGCCTTTATTACTTTCCGAACTCGTTGCGAAATACCAACCTTTTTCGTCGATGTTTTTCAAAATCAGTACTCGCGCGTCAGGTGTACCATCTAGGTCTATCGTCGAGAGCGTCATGGAGTGAGGTTCTTGCACACCATGCTCAATCGCTTCATGGAACCATTTCATAAAAAGATCATGAGGATATTCTCCCGCTTCGTCCGTATGAAAAGACGGAAAAGGACCAACAAGTGTTTTTCTTGATCTAATTTCATTTATAATCTGTTCCATAGCTCTCCCTCTTTTCGCTATTTTATTTTTGAAACGTGCGAATTCCGATTGTGTTCCAATGTATACCAATTATACCTATATACATGAAGATATCCAACATAAAAAACGAACGTGCGTTTCCTTTATTCGAGCTCTTTTCACCGCTTACAATTAGTATAGATTGAAAAATGGCGTAACCAGGATAATAATCAAAATAAAAAATAAAAGGACTAAGTCCTGTTCAATACAGGCTTCAGTCCTCAAAAATTGCTTTATAAATTTTTGTTGAGCTTGATTATTCTGCTTCCATATACTTTTGGATGACAGTGTCCACAATAGCTGTAATTTGATCCATATCTTCTTGTGTAATACTTACCCCAGCTCCAGCATTTATGCCGTATGAGATTTCAGGCTCCCTGCTATCTATGAAGTTTATTTGCGGATTAGCAGGATCCGTGTCAAACGAAAGGGCCTTATATGTAGTGATATCTATATCCACATCCACATTTACCCATATATTAACATTGATTCTTGCCACCGTCTTTACTTCATTTTCTACTACTTTTGACTCCAGTAATGCCACCTTCGGACTATATGATGTATTGTATACAGATACCTCTCCTAAAGGTATTTCGGCGTCATCCATATGATTAATTGCTGTATTTACATTTGAAAATTTTAATAAATTCCCTGAACTATTGCTGAATTTGTTTGCTAATTTAGGTAAGAATGCCTTCTCCAATATTTGATGCTCTCCAAGCATAACTAAAGATTCTTTGCCATCTGGAATTTCGATGGTCGGAATCCTATGATACAGACCATCGGATGATTTATTTTCAGTCATGCACAGTAATCCAATATAACTATCGCTGTCATCCTTTCCTTCCTTATACACACAACTGGTGTAGGTTGGCTTCAGCCATTCCTCAGCTGACAGAAGCCCTGCATTATTGACAGCTAGTATATTAGAAAACTCGGAATTATTATCGTTGAGCCAGTTTTCAAAGGTATGGAATAATATACTACTGGTAGATTCATTGACTCCGGCACCATCTGGAAACTGAACAGAAATAACTTTAATAACCTGAGAAGCGTTTTCGTGCAATAAGGTTTCTAGATTTACTTGTGCAATAACTGAGAAACCATCGATCGAAATTGGTTTACTATTAATAGCCATCTCACCTTGGTCGATCGGTATTGTTAATTTTAAAAACCTGCCGTAGCCTCCCCTTGATATTTGCCATGTGTCAAAGGTTCCGTTAATTGTAACGGTAAGTGAAGTATCTGCATCGTCATAGCTGTACATGAAATTGGCTGGCGAAATACCTTTTTCGCGAATTCTCGTATTCAATTCGGAAATGCGAGTAACATGAACCATATCCCAACCGGCCGTGTTTGCAGGAACCACACTCAATGGAGGATCATTTTCGTTTGCTGTTTTGGCAGCAAATACTGCTTTATATTTTGATTTTAGCATTTCCTTTACATGTGGCATATGAAAGGTTAGTGGCATATGGATATGTTGCAAAAGTAACTCGTTTGACATTTTTCATCCTACTTTCTATTAATATTCTATTTGGAACACTTACAATTGGAAACTTGGGTCTCCACCAAATTGAACAGAACCATTGAGCTGAGCGGATGTCAATTTAAACTGAGTAGTCGCAGTAGGCCAAACTATAGGGTCTGTTGCTGCCTTGATCATAGGATCTATCGGTGGCATACTTTCTGCGACACCTTTTGCCAAAACTTGTAGCACGACATTGAGTAGCAAGGCTATCAATGCTCCAATCAGAACAACAATTATAGCAATTATAATTTTCGTAACAACCTCTTTTACTAAATTACCAACAAAAACCCCAACAATAGCTACAATAGCCGAAATTATAAAAGTCGTTATTTTTACCCACATAGCCGTGACTACCTCATGAATACTTTCTGTAGGACGTGTTTCTTTATACCCTATCGTCTGTGTTCCATCTGGCTTATTAACCAATTCAATGGTTTGATAAGTTGTCGTATAAATATATACATCTATACCAGGTGAAAACTCTATGTGTGATTTCATTTTTGTAACAATTTCATTGTTATTAATGGTTATATCAAAACTTTCTGCGTAAGGAGTATAATCTATCGCACCATATCTCACAGGACTCATTTTGAGTTTCACATCGTCTTTATTCATAATTTCAGTATTACCATTGATCATTTTGAAGTCATTAACTGTTGAATCTACAAATGCTATCGGAATTCCAGGAAGAATAGATTTCTCTACAAATAGACTTCTACTTATTAGGAAGCTCGCTCTACTTCCAGGTGCAATCGCAGAGGGAGATAGAGCATGTGTTAGTCCTTTTCCAGAGCGTCCATCTGTCATACAAAGTACAGCAAAAAAGCTTTTGTCAGGATCCAGATGATCACTGTACGCATAGCTGGTATAGGTAGGCTTTAGCCACTGCAACTCTTTAGCAAGCAGGTTAATATTTACAGTTGAAAAGACATGCTCAAATTGCTGAATATTACTATTAAACCAATTTCTGAAAGTTCCTTGTAATAATGCATCACTTGCTGGCCTATCAGCATCCTGTGGGAATATAAACGATATCAAGGATACAATTGGATCTGTTGCAGTTTGACTTGTTTTCAGCTTTAGATCATGAGTTGAGCCATCTTCTGATAATTCTTTAGACATCTCGAGTGGGAAATAGGCAAGCTGTACATTTATAACTGCATAACAATTGTTTAATGAATATGTTTTATTTTTTGCTTTGTACGTACCTTTGGTAATCGGTATTTTCATATGTAAATTTTTCCCGTCACCCCCTGTACCGATCGTCCAGTCGCCGAAGTCACCTTCTATGGAAACTTCAATATCAAGATCTGGGTCTGTTATAGTTTGCTTAAATGTTTTAGGTGAAGCCTTTTTTGCCGTAATAGCATTATTAGCATCGGGTATTCGGATAGCATATACTGTGTCCCAACCCAAAGTATCTGCAAGAACAGTACTTACACTTTTGTCATTACTTAATTGCATTGTCATGGCATTAACACCATGCTCATTTTTCAGCTTTTCCGTCAGTTGCGGAATTGAAAAACTGATTGGCATACTTCTAGAACTTAATACACTAGTGCTCACTATAATCTACCTTCTTTCTTTATTCTGTTTGTCATATATTTCCTTTTATATAATAACTACCATCAAGTCCAGCATCTGTAACATCCATAGCTTTATTTACTCCCGACCA
>JACDJB010000599.1_pt1 | contig 35038 bp, 45 predicted proteins | sample 7454121 | NCBI WGS metagenome assembly JACDJB01 (sample SAMN14253290, study PRJNA609438) | sludge metagenome | isolation source: sludge after 25d culture with pyrite | collected 2018-12-20
ATTACTACACTCAACTAATCCGACTCTCAAAGTATTGTATGATGCAATAGAAAGTTGCTGTAATGAACAATTTGTTTATCATAGAGATATTGTATTTGATATGTTTAATGATAATGAAAATTTAATCGAAGATATTGAGGGTAAACTTTTCTACTCTTTTACGGATGTTAGGTTTGAAAAAGATGTTGAAAAAACAAATTTAGACGAATTGTTGGAAGGCTTAAACTCACATGATGGGTTTCCTAATTTTGTTTTAGATAATGAAAAAGAGCTAAAAGAAGTCAATGAATGGGTTGAAATATATTATAAAAGGTTTGTCTTGTTCTTTTTTACACTTTGTTTAAAAAGATTAGATGTCTTAAATGAAACAATAGAGCAATATTAGTTTGTTAGGTCGCAACGGATGTCGTAGGGTGTCCGTTGCATTGCCTACAACGGGCAGGGCTTTGTGTCTGTTTGGGAATTTGAAAAACTAATGTTGAATAACTTAAAAATGTTGATATGAGTACAAAAAATGAGGGCTTAACTGTCAGCCCAAATAGCACAAAACCCAATGTTGTAGGCAGTTTAGTCAAACCACACGACAGGTTTAAAAATGCAGCTTTATTTCTTTGTGGGTATTTGTCATATCCAAATGAAAGAGTTGATGAAGTTGCAAGTATAATAAGGCGTTATGTTGCACTAAATGAGCCTTATGAGTTATGCACTTGTCAAAAATGCAAAACAGAAGTTGAATTGCAATATTATGAAGGTGATGAAGATGAGTGCAGCTACCCACATTACTATTGCCCTAACTCTAATTGTAGAGCAAATTACTATGATAAGTCTGGCAAAGAAAGTTGGAAAGAACTTGACAGCCATTATGAAGATATTGAAGAAAGTTTTAGAGAAAGGCAGTTTGATTTTGATGATGATGACTGGTAGCCGTCAAATTGCCTACAACGGTGGCGATTGGCGAAGTAAAAGCCTTGCACTACCGTTGAAGTTTAGCACTACACTTGATGGCTTTTATTTTGCCAATTGCGTGTTATGTGCCGTTTTTCTTTCGGAGTAGAATTTAATTAATTAACAATAAAAAATAAACAAAATGGGAAGTTTTAGTTGGAACAAAGCAGACAAATTAACAGCTATTGAAAATGTAGCTTGTGGTAGTTCTTTTAAATTTTTAATACCAAAAGAATTTGGTGGAGGATTTATAAAAGACAAATACCAAGATTACGGATATTTAGGAACAAAAGAGGATGGAGAACCTAAATACGATATGTATGAACTACTTGCTTTTTGGAATAAGGCAAAAGGTTTGAAGTATGAAGGTGATTTTCCTTTAATGAAGGAGATTGATAATTTTACAGACGATAATAGAGGATTAGGGATTGATATTGGTTGTTATGATGGTCAAATTTCAAAATTAAAATATCCTTTAAAATTAGTTTCAGCGTCTTTCGATGGAACTTATGAGGATTTGGAAACTTGTAGTTTTGGTGACCCTGACCAAGGTTTCTTTAGTCGAAAAAGGAAGTAGCTGTATGGGGTCTTTAAAATGGCACATAACGGATTAGGTATTGGCGATGTGTGGGCATTGAAATACTGAAGTTGAATAACCCACAAAAGCCGAATAGAATTGCTACGGCTCAAATTTAGCAGTTCAGCCCACATATAGCCAATACCCTGTTATATGCTGTGCTTTTTTAAGGGTCAAAATATAAATATGGCAAAGACAGTCAAATTACAAGAACTTAATAGACAATATGAATTTGTCTGTAATGAATGGATTCAAAAATTTTGTAATAAGCAACAAATTGATTTTGATGGTTGGGTAGGCGATGAAGTTGGAGGCATAGCTTCTTTTGCTTGCCAATATTTTTTCAATTTGTCTGATATTATTTTGGATTTAAACACTAAACAACCCAAAGGGAACATTTTGGATTGGCAAAGTTCTGATGTAGATTTTAATATGTTTAATGAAAAACCACAGCACATTAATTACAAGTCATACACTATGGGTTTAAGGCACGAACAATTAAATATTCCAAGTAATGAAAAGTAGTTTAAGATTACCAATAAGAATAAAAGCAAAACACAAATTAATGAAATGGGATGTCGTTTTAAATCCTGTTTTCTTTATGTATAAAAATGCTTTTGAGGTAAAAGTAATTGAAGGTAGTTTATCAAGTAGTATATTCTGCTGTAAAATATCAGAATTTGAGTATAAATGGTACGCTAAATGTCAAATATGGCTTATATGGAAAATATACTGGTGTCGTAATGTTTTTTGGCGTTATGTAAGGTATCAATTTCCATACAAAGTAAGAATGTATTTTAAACCAAAAAATCCTATGTCTGATGACTTGCCATTTTAGGGTGTCGCACAGCATAGCATATAACGGTTTGCAGCTAACCGAAGGCGGGCTATACAGTAGCAAAGGTTCGCCCGCTTTTGGTTAGGTGCGGTTAGCAGTAGTGCCTTTCTCGAATTAAAATAAAACTTCTGGGAGGAGTTATAAAACCCAATATAAACAAATGAATAAATTAAAAAATGCACCAATGGCGAATTACAGTAACCAAGTGCAAACAAGTAGTGATTATGCAAAGTTTAAAACTTTGATTGGAAACAGAAAGCCTAATGAATTACACATTAAAAGGCTGATTAGTTCATTTAAAGAAAGGTATTTATTTAGTCCTATTCTTGTAAATGAAAAAATGCAAATTATAGATGGTCAACATCGTTTTCTTTCTGCTAAAGAATTAAATCTTCCAATTAACTATTTAGTAGTTGAAGGTTATGGATTAGAGGAGGTGCAGATTTTAAACACAAATTCAGCAAACTGGAAAAAAGAAGATTATTTAAAAGCCTATTGTGATTTAGGTATTGAGCCTTATTTACAAATGCGACAATTTATGTTAGATTTCCCTGATTTTGGTGTTGCAATTGCTGAAATGATTTTGACCGATAATGTTAATGGTGAAAACAAACAATTAGTAGTTGATAAAGTAGCTATGAGAATGATGGGTTTTCAAAATGGAGAATTAAATATTCCTGATTTGTCAAAGGCTTATGAAACTGCTGAAAAAGTATTGATGTTTAAGCCTTATTACGATGGTTACAACCGTTCAACTTTTGTACGAACATTAATAACATTATTTAAAAATGAAAATTATGTTCACGCTGATATGATTAGCAAATTGGCAAACAATCCATCTGCCTTAACTCATTGTGCTAATGTAACGCAATACAAGTTTTTATTAGAGGATATTTTTAATTTTCGCAGACGTGAAAAGGTTAATCTTAGATACTAAAATTATGGTGGTTTGTCAGTCGGCTTGTGGGTCGGCTGGCATTACTGCTAACGTTGTAGCTATGTGCAGTTTTGTGTTGCGCCTGCGGCAAAATTGCATATAGCGTATGTTGTACCCCGTTTTTATCTTTGCGTTCTTTATTTCTAAAATAATAAGTTGTTTTGTAATAAAAATATAATTATCTTTGTGTAATTAAATTCAATATAAAATGATAGATAAAGAATCCATAATTCCGAGAACTGACCCGATTTTAAGAATCGCTATGTACGAAGTGTATGAAGCTAAATGTTTTTATACAGGTATGATTTTAAATGTCGATGAGTACGATATAGACCACATTAACCCAAAAAACAAAGGAGGAAAAGATTGTATATCAAATTATGTTCTATGCTCATCAAGAATAAACAGAATGAAAAATGATAAGGTAGATGAATACTTTATTGAAAGGGTTACGCTAATAAATACATTATTGTTTGTTGACGATGTGGTTAATACTTATAACAACATCGCATTAAATAGAAAACTTGCAAAAGGTAAATATTCAATAGATACGTTTGCAAAAGAAAATAACCTAACATTGTCACAAAAACAAAAATTAGTAAGGGAATTAAGGAAGAAAGGGGAAGTATTATCAACTACCTTTATTACAACAACTGGCAAAAAATCTTCTTCATTAAAACTATATGCAGATTATGAAATAATGAAAAGTACTGTCCGATGAGCCTATGGAGACGCTGGCGTTAGTCAGGTCTGTGAAGTAGGAACTGTTGACGGACGTTCTTTGCGTCCTTAAATGGGGTACAACTCCAAAAAAGCAATAAAATGAAACTCAAAGAAATTATAAAAAGGGTAAATAAAATAAAGGAATTTGAAGATATAGTATTTATAAGTGATTTTGCCGAAAACTTATATATGGAGCGATTGGCTATTGTATTTGCTTATTCGGAATTTAAAAATAAAGACGATTTAGATTATTTATTGCAGCAAATTGATTTAGCTATTGATGAATTAGACAAAGCAAAACCCAATTTACAAAAGGTTCACGAGGCATATAATAATGTTTTTAAAGCAAAATAACTTTTAATAAAATGAAGGCAAACTATCTTATTCTGGATATGTGAAAAGCCTCAAAATATCCTCCCAACAAAGGGCGGCACTTATTTTAGAATAATAAAACTCAAAATAAAAAAATATGACTTGGGTATCAATAAAAGAAAGAAAACCTAAACAATCAGGGTGTTATTTTTGGAAAGGCAAAGGTCGTTACGGTGGGTTTGATTTTTACCATATAGATTTTGGCTTTCAATTTGACGAGAATATTACTTACAATAAGATTGGCGGTGAAGATTATTTATGCTGGCTTGATGAAGATAGCGACCCCTTATCAGATGAGAATAGACAAACAGAGCAGTCATTTAATTTGCCAGAAATAATCGCTATGCAGCTTGACCACGATATACAAATTATAAGAGGTGAAGATTACCAATATATGTGCTATATTGATGGAAAAGTTTATGCAACTGCATTAACTCCTATGTATGCACTGGCTTATGGCATAAAGGTTTTTAAAGAACGTTCTAAAAACAATAATATATGTCAGGATTAAAAGAAATGTGCAAACGATACGGCTCTGTGGAAGTGGTGGAGTCAAACGGCAAAAAAGTAATTTGGGTATGGGATTTTGCAAACGACACGCTACGACTAAAATCAGAAATGTCAAAAGAAGAAATTGCGGCGAGTGAAAAGGCGAAATGGCAACAAATTAAGGCTCTAATTTCGGAGCTTAATATTAAGGCTAAAATTTAGGAACTTAACATCACTAATAGTCTAAAATAAAAACTATGTTTAATAAAATTTTATCAATAGTAGCATCTGCTAATAATTTTAAAATGGCAGCGTCATTAGCTCTTTCTTTCTTTGTCTATTTGAAGACTGATAATGACGGGCATTAGATTGAGATTGTATCGTTATACTTAAATAAACATCTTATAAAACTTATAAATAATAAATAAAATGCAAGTGCAACAGCATATTTATAATTTCTTAAAAAGCGCAATTGGCGAAAAAAACGATTGGCGCAATAATCGCCAAATCGCAAGTTATTTGCTCCTAAATGGCATCACTCCTAAAAAGTTAGATAGCAGCGAAATTAGGGCGCATATTGAGCAGTTGCGCAAAGATTGTGCGGATAAAAAACAAGACGGCGATAGTGATATAATGGCTGTTATTGCATCTAAAAAAGGATACAAATTAACAAATAGCATCACCGAAATAAGGCAATACTACAAAGAACTAAGCGGAAGGATTGAAAGCATAAATGATACGCTTGCTAACATAGGTGCATTTTCATTTATACCAAAAAGCAAAACACAAAAAAATGACGGCAAATGAACTCGCATCAATGTTAAACGGCATTGATGTAAATGAAGAAATTACAAAAGACACACTACAAATCGCAAAAGAAAACGGATTGGTGATTGTTTTTGTAACACCTCAAAATACGGTTGTTTTTTGTGGAGCGATAAGTGATTATATTACAGTTCCAACTAAAACAAGTAGTATTATTGTGTTTTCAGGCGGTGGAGGTGATGCTACCGTTTGTACTTTAAACCCTTTTGATTGTCAAACAGGTAAAAAATATATAAGCGCAATACCTGAACGGCGCAATAAGGTTTATTGTACCACTCGGGGCGGTTCTTATAAATGGACTTTTGAAAGCGAAATTAAAGCCTCAACATTTGATACTTTGAAAGACGGTAAGCCGTTTTGTAGGGGATTTGTGTTTAGTTGCAACAGTGTTGCAAATATGATTTAACTTTGTAAATATTATAAAAAAGATATGACAAGATTTAAAATAATGAACTCGGATAGCAGCGAAGTTGAGGTGACTGACTTTGATGGCAAAAAATACACGCTAAGAATGTTATCGCCTTATAATGAATATTTCACCAATGCACTTTATGAGCACGCCCAAAGTGTGGGGTTTTTTATTACGCTTGGTTACGATAAGGCGGACGTTGAAAAAGCGGTTGCAAAGATTGAAAAAACGATTGCAGAAGCAAAAGAACCGCTCGGCGCACTTGTTGAGGTAGGCATTGCGATAAGTGGTTTAAAAGACCGCATATCACTTAACGAAGCACTTCCTAAACAGTATTTAGAGCTTGCTTGTTGCTATTGGGTTTTAGACGGTGAAGATATTGCTAAAATGCCTGACCCTTTTGTTTTTGAGCGTAAAAAGCAGATTATGTTATCGTCAAAAGAGGCGGCAGATTTTTTTTTTATTCAGGCGGCAAAGTTGCAAAGCACCATTACAGCCTCCACCAATCCATATACCCTCGCTTTTTTGGCGAAGGCGGCACAAACGAACAAAACGCTCCATCATCTTATGCAATATACACAAGGCTATCCACCGACAAATACGATTTAACACTACCGTCTAATAAGATAATAAATGCCTATTTACAGGCGATTACCAATACAAGGCTTTTCTTTTGCAAGTCTGATTTATTGGAAGCGGAAAGAGCAGCGGCAATGCCGTTTACAAATTGGGCGAGGCTTTGTGAGGGGGTGCTACTGATTGATGAAACCAATAAACAGGACGATAAATATAATAAAGAGCTTAAAAACATACAGGAAAATTAAAAATGAAATTAGAATATAGAATTTTGCCGCCACCGCCTGCGCTCCCACTGCCAATATTTACAGCAGTACCAAAGGAGCAGTTAGGGAGCGATTTTTACAATGACTTTGAGCTTTCATCCGAACTCAAAGAGTGTGATAATTACGAAGGTTGGGCATTTTGGTCTTTTTCGGTAGCGAGGGGCGATTTTTACAGCGACATTATCAATTGTTTGCGCAACCACCCACAGTTTTACGATTATGCCATTGAAGTAAGGATTTATTTTTGCGACAACGACAATTACACAACGGGTATTATACAACCGCAAAATGTAGATGATGATTGCGAGGAGGGTTGCGTTTTGAGCGTAACACCTATTAGGGACACACGTATTGAGGAGTGCTTAATGTCGCAACTCATTGACAACATTAATACCCAAACAAACTATTTCGCCGAAAGACCATTTCTAAGCACTGCGCCGCCACCGTATCAACACCCTGTTTTCTGCTATTGCAAGCATAATCATTATTTTTTATACACGGCGTTTATTGTGCTTTTTGCCGTAACCGTATCTGCTACCTTTGGAACTGCTTTACCAATTATTGCCATTGGCTTAATCTTGCTGTTGGGCGGAGCGGGCAACGTTTTAGACCTATTTAATAACCTTCGGGGTTGCGATGAGAAAGTAACAGCACCGTTCATACGGGACTTACTAACTAATGCAGCCGCACCGTGCGGGGTGACTATTGATAATACTATACACGCCATAGGTACGCCTTATTATAACGATTGTCTTTTTTCTTTGGCTGGCGGTGAAGGCGAACCACTTAGCAACCCCGATGCTTGGTACAGCTTCGCTAACTCGCAAAATTGGACGATGCGTGACCTTTTGGAATTTATTTGTGAGTATTACAACGCAAAGTTTAGATTAGACGGCACTGTTTTAAAAATACGACACAAAAGCGAAAAATTTAATGTGGGATATGTTTTTGATATATCGTCTTTGCAACTTTGTTGCAATTACAACGGCGATATGCGACACAACTACGGCGAATATGAACACCAAAGGGACGAGGGCAAAGGGAATGAGGCACTGAATTTATATGATGATATTGTACAGTTTAACAGTTTTCCGAACCCAAATAACCGCTTGGGGCTTCGGCGGCAATTTGACACAGCAGCCGTGCGTTTTTATGATGATGGCTTAGGGTCAAATAGAATATCGAAAATTGAAAACAGCAATGTAGGGGGGCTTATTTTTTCGGCATTAATCAGCACAATAGAGTTTTTATCATCACTGCCATTTATCGGAGGTGACGTAAAATACCCCGACCCTTCGGGCTTTGTGCTACTTGAAAACGGTTACACGGGGCGTTATAAAGTAATTAGTTACGACCCTACAACACCGCTCGCTTTTGCAAAAGCAGTACAAAAACCATACACTACCGCCTTGCGTACTGCAATGCAAGGCATAGGGTATAATATCGCCGACAATGAAAGCAAATGGAATGTATCGGCTAAATATTACAACTACGCACAGCCTGTTAATGAGGTGGTGGACGCTGTTTGCCCTAACCGCTTTGCGCTTTTTGAAATTGACAACCCACGCATCAACAAACAAAGGTATCAGATTTGCACAGTAGAGCGTGCGGCGTGTGCTTGTAAAGATTTATTAGCACTCGGTATAGCCTCATCCCCTGCCGTTGGGCTTACTGTGCTGCACAATGGTACGGAATATACCATAGGGCGCATTAGCATCACAAATAGGGGCTTTATCTTATCTTTAATAGCTTAAATATTTATAAACATAAAAAAACATAAAAAATCAAATGAAACAGTTTAAAATGTTATTATTGGTTTTGGCGGCGTGCTTTGCGCTGTCATCTTGCACCAAAGACGGCGACACGCTCGCAATCACAGAAAATGCGTGCGATATGAACGACACTACCCAAATCAAAGATTATTTTGTCGGCGTTTGGGAAATGAATTATAAGCTACAATCTAATTTCCCTATTTGCGAGCAGCTCCGCACATTTGACGGCACTTTTGAGTTCACGCAAATATCGGCGTTTCAATTAGCGACTATTTGGACGGTGGGCTTTGAAATTAAAGAGGGAAGCAGGACGCTAACCGTAGATATTGCTAAAATATACAATAGGGCGGCGGCGACACTTACGGTTAATTTTGGCGGCGATTTTGGGCGTATCAGCAACGAAATTGTATATTTAAACGAATGTGCGGACGGCTTCACGGTTCAGGGCGATTGTGGGCTTTTGACGATAAAAAGAGTAAGGTAGCTTTTAACCGTCAAACCCGAATGTTTTAATGTTTGTTTTAAGTCGTAACTATATTTTTAAAAATAAATTTGGTTCTATAATTTAAAAGTTATATCTTTGCAATATCAAATAATTATTCACAACTTAAACTTAACAAAAAAATGCAACACTGCAAAACTATCAATGACGAAAGAGGCACAGTTCAAATAACTGTAACACTTATTGTATTTCAATTTACGCCAGATATAAATAAACAATGGTTTAAATATGATGTGTTATGCCTACATAAACCAAAGGGCAAAAAGCAGTTTATTTATTCTGAAAACATTGCAACAGAAAGTGAAATTTCCCTCGTTAAATCTGAACTTTGGCAGATGCTGAAACCGTAAAAGAAACATATTAATTCATTAAAACATATTTAGATGTCACAAAACGAGTTGAACATACAAGCGGCAAAAGATGTAATGTTAGTAGTGGAGCAATTAAGGAAAAGAAAAGGTATTTCTAAAAACAAAATAGCCAAAGTAGCAGGGCTTACACAGCCCAACGTTTGGAAAAACTTCAATTTGGAAGCTATGCCAACGCTAACCTCTTTTTGCGGTATTTTAGATGCGATAGATGTTGATTTGGCAGACCTACTAAAAAGGCACGGCGGCTAATTGTAATGCGTTAATAACTATAAATAACATTTATATACATAAGTGCTTTATCTTTGTATTGGTTTTATTACCTTTACAAAGGTAAAGCATTTGTTTTATGGACGTTTTTAGACTAATAGTAGATACGCAGGTACAAACCGAAACTGTCGGCAATGATGCCGCTTTGCAGCAATTTACGGCGATTGACAATAAAGTAGCGGAGGTGACGGCGGAAATGATGCGATTGCGTGAAGCTATCGCAAAGACGAATAACGCCGCCGAAAAGCTAAAATTAGAACAGCAGTTTAAATCGTCTGCAAAACAATTAGATGCCCTCAATGCTGAATTTTTTAGCCTTTTTAGAAACGTAGGAACTGCCGCCGAAAGGCTGAAAATACTAAAAGGTGTAAATACTTCCGCTTTTGATACCAAGCAATTAGCACTTTATAAAAGAGAATTGGCGGCGGTGCAAAAAGAGGTAAATAGTTTAGCGGCGGCAGGTAAGCAGGTACAAACAAGCGGCGGCGGCGGTAGCTTTGCAAGCTCTATATCGGCGGGCTTTGGGTTTTTTCTCGGCGGCGGCATTTTAGAAACCGTAGTAGCATTGGGGCGTGAGGCGGTAACTACTACCGCAAATTTTGAAACATTAAGGGTACGATTAGAGCAGCTTTTCGGAGGGGATAGAATACTCGCTGAACAATACTTTGACACGCTCAAAAACTTAGCAGATAAAACTAACTTTTCTTTTGAGCAGTTCGCCGACACCTTTGCATCACTCAAAGGGCGTGACATTGTAGCAACATCTGACGAACTTACTAAACTTGCAGATGTAGCCAATTTTTTAAGCAAGCCCTTAGACCAACTAAAAGAGGCGATATTAGATGTAAGCAATACGGAACGCTGGACGGAGCTTGGTATTAAGGTACAAAAAGAGGGTAACACTATAAAAGGAACGCTCAACGGCATTACAGTTGAAGCGGAGGCAACAGAGCGTGGCGCATTGGATTTAGTGACTGCATTGCGTGATAAAATACCCGAAGCGGCGGGCGCAACAGAGGCGCAAAGCAAAACCTTAGCAGGTGCTTTTTCAACGCTAAAAGATACGTTCAGAGGGTTTTTAGCGGAGCTTGGCGATTTTACTGTCGGCGGTGGTATAGGTACTTCTGCATTAGATTTGCTTACTAAAATAACCAAAGGCGCAACGCTGATAGTACAGGATTTAAGCGGTATTAGTGCGGATTTTTCTAAATCAACGGAGGCTGTTCGGCAGTTTCAATTAGGGTTTGCAGATAATGTGACAATAACAGATTTTATTAGAAAAATAAGAGAAACCGAACTATCAGTAAGTCCTGATTTAGACATTAAGCAGCGTCTTGAACTGCAAATCAACCGACTTTTAGATTTAACAGATGAAATTTTTGCAAGCGGAGCGGTTAAAGAGGGTAGCGAACTGTTTTTTGCTTTAAAATTCGTAAGTGACGACCGTATTAGCGAACTTAGAAAAGCATATAATGAATTAATAAAGCAAGAAGAAAAGGCGGCACAAACGGTTAAAAATAACCGTGACCGCATTGCGGCGGAGCAGGCAAAAGATGCCGAAAAAGCGGCAAAAGAAAAATCTTTACGCATACAAAAGGCGATAAAATCTGCAACATCTGACGTTAGTAGCGAACTTAAAAAAGCGGAGGCGGCACTTGCAGCTGCCGAAAACAAAGCGGACGGTTCTACTTTGGCAGGTGTGCGTGCTTTGGCGGCTTTGGACACGACAAAAGATGTGGAGGCTGTAAGGGATAAGTTTTTAAAAGTTGAAGAAAAGCTAAAAGAGCTTGGCGCAAAAGATACACAAATTGCAGGCGTAAAAGCACTGTATTTGCAATTAGAAACCATTGTAAGCAGGCAGTCCGAAATTGAGGCAGGCGAAAAGATAAGTGAATTTATCCGTGCGCAACGTGAAAAAACACAACAGCTTTCCGATGATATAAGCAAGGCGGCTTTTGATGCAGATATACAGACGTTAAAAGAATTGCCGCAAAGTACAACTACTATACAGCTCATTTCAGAAGCAGAAACAAAGCGGCAAATTGAAGCCGTAGAAAAAACGTACCAGCAGGGCATTGATGCGGCGGTGGCGTTGGGTAGTGAGGGTGCGGCGCAACTTGCACAATTAGAGCAGCGCAGGGCGCAGGATATAGCGGACTTACAGACGGCGGCACAGACACGGCTCAATCAGGATTTATTCGCTTTTCTTTTTGAACGCATAAATACCGTAGAAAATGCCTATAATGATGAGGTATTTTTGGCGCAAACCGCAACAGATAGAAGATTAGAAATATTAGCAAAAGAGCGAAGCGAGGGCTTGATTGCTCAAAAAGAATACGAATCGCAAAAGGCAAATATTTTGCGTGATGGCGAGGTGGCACAAACCGAAATACAACGTAAAATTATCGCCAACCAAATTGCACTCATTGAGCGGCTTAAACAGTCGCTTGCTTTGTCGCCTGAACAAACCGCCGAAATTGAAAACCTACTAATTAAATTAAACGCTTCACAGGCGGCACTCGGCAAAAAGAGTGCGGAGGCGGTGCTCCCCGATACACAAAAGATTGAAACGGAGGCACAGGCACGCAAACAGGCTATACAGCAGATAGTCAATTATACCTTAGATGCTATACAGACACTTGAAGCCGCCGAAAACAAAAGACTTGAAAGCGATATTGCCCGTGCCGAAAAAAGGGTTGAATTAGCAAGGGGGGCGGCTGAAAAAGGCGGGGCGGATAGCTTAGAGATTGAAAAACGACGATTGAATGACTTGTTAGCACTTAGGGAGGAAGCGCAAGATAGGCAGTTGCAATTAAATTTAGTACTACAAGCCTCTAACTTTGCGCTGGCGGCTTCTGAGGCGGTCAAAGGCATTACTTCGGCGGCTGAATACGGACCGGCTGCTCCTTTTATTATTGCGGCAAATGTAGCGGCGATAATTGCAGGGTTAGTATCACTTTATTCTACTTTTAGGGGTCTGAACCAACAGGAATTTTATGAGGGTGGCTTGTACGACCCTAAAAACGACAAACAGGGTTACACAGGGGGCGGAAGTGCAAAAGGTGTAAGTAATAAATTAGGGGTAAAGCCTTATAAGTACCATAACAAAGAATTTATATTTAATGCCAAAACCACAGAACAATGGCACGATATTTTCACCGACATACACGAAGGGCGTTTAACTCCAAAAGTATTTAAAGAAAATGTACCTTTGTTTTTTGATTATGGCAAATTTGAAAAAAAGGAGGCTTTGGTTGTTTTTTCCGAAAAAAATAATGAAACTTTGCAGGGCATAAGAAAAGATTTAGATAAATTTGCCGTTATTTATGGTGAAAATTTATTAAAATTACAGAAAATCGCCGAAAATTCACAAGAACAGTTTAATTTTATGTTGCGATTTTTAGATGTTTTGTCTAAAAAGCAAAAAAAACAGAAAGAAGCAAAACCTTTACCACGATAACATATATGTATTTTTTTTCAAACCTTTAAAATATTTGTATAAATGCCTTCTAATTTATCATTATTGTCCTGCTGCCCTTCGGCATCAGACCCTATACAGCCGCCTATTACAACTTGTGCAACGCAAAGAATAGGGCGGGCAAACTGTTTAGCTAAAATTATCTTTATCAAGTGTGATTCCGCAAATGTCGCGAACTATCTAAACATCTCGCTTAGTTTAGCTGCAAAGGACACTTTATTTCAAGGACATTTAAACAATTTGCTGCCGAATAACACGGCAACAAAAGTTGTTAATACTTGGCACACACCCTATAACCGTTTGACACTACCTGAACAGGCGGTGTCCTACGAGGAAACCGCCGAAAAAGCGGTGAATTGCGTATCAACTACTACGCCCGTTTATGGTGCGGCAACAATGACTTATGAAGTGGCGGCGAGTTGGGACGTTGCTTATACACCTACTACTGCTATTACTACCGACTACGGCGAGGCTATTTGGGCTAACCAAATTGCAGAGCAGGGCGCATCGCTCCTACCTTTCGGTATTACTTGCAATGGTGATTTAGTAGCATTTTTAGACCCTAATGTAAATATGATAGGTGGCTCACAATATGCTACAAATGTAGTTACCGCCACGCCTTTACAGCGTGTTATACGAAATAGGTGTGTTGTGGTTTGGGTGCTTTCAGTACATTTCCCTTATGGCTATCAAGTTAGCTACCCTATAATGAACTTAAACCGCACGCCCGCCGTTCCTATTTATACGCAATTAATTTCTGACGTAATTAAATAGTTATACCTTTAAATATGCCTTTTGCTTTGACATACCAAGACGCTTTTATAGAGCGTTCCAAGTGGGCATATTACCGCCTTTTGCTAATGTGTGGGGGGGCTTTGCCCCCTCCCATAGCAATAACAGGGAGCGGTGTAAGGGGTATTTGCGGTTCAAAAAATGATTGCGGTTGCGGCGGTAATATCCACCCACCTATACACACAGATAAAGACCCTAAATGGATAGCTGAATTTGAGCCTATTTTGAGCGGTGAAATTATAAACCGATATACCAACCTTGCAGCCGAACGCAAATTAGCGATAAGATTAGCATATCGGGCAGTTGTAGCTGATATTTACAGCCGATTTAAAGATATAGTTTCAGGCGCAATTATGCAGAATGGAGCTTTTATAGCAAACACACAAGATGCGGAATTGCAGGGCTATTTAAGCGAATTAAAAATTGAGGGATACAGTTTAAGTGGTTTTGTTCAGTCGTTTATGATTTCAGGGGTATGTATCGCCGCTCCTTCTGCGCTTTGTGTCATTGCGCAAAGTTCAGACGATGAAACTAAGCCGCCAACGGTGCAAATAATTTATGTGCCGTTTGAAAATATGATTAGCAGTATAAAGAGCGGTGTTTTTGAGTTTAAAAGGACAGAAAAAGACGGCACAGTCTTTTATTATAAATTAGACAGTGAAAATATATATAAAAGAATAGAGGGCGGTGATTATGAGCTGGTTTATGCGCATAAATTAGGCTATATACCTGCCGTTCATTTAGGGGTCGGCGAATATTGCGAACCTTTATTGGCGGGCAAAATAAGTCAAATGTTGGCCACACTTAGACAGGCGGCACATAATGAAATGGACGCAAAGGATATGGTAACAATTAGGCACATTGTTACCTCTCAATGTGCGCACTGTAACAATGGTAAAATAAACGAAATAAACGAGGTGACAGGGCTGCCAAGTGTTAGGGATTGCGATGTGTGCGGCGGTAGGGGTGTTGCTATTTTGCAGCAAGGTGATGTGATAGAAACGCCACTAAGCGACCTTGCAAACCAAGCAACTGCGGCGGCTTTTAGTACCGATTTTGCACGTTATTATACCGCACCCGTTGAGGTTGAAAAGAGTAGTAGGGAGCGTTTAAATGATTTTAAGAGCGATTTAGAAAGAAGCCTATTTATTAAGTATATTGAGGAGGCACAAAGCGGAACGGCAAAGGCATTAGATAGAGATGAATATTATAAAATGGTATCAAGTATAAATAATATTATCCGTGATAGCATTGTATTTATACTTACGGCTTATTTATATGTTTATGAGATAGGACGTTCTGCTAACCCACAAAAGCCCGAAGTGTCGCTAACCGTAGCGAGCGATTTTGATATTGCGAATTTATCAGAACTACAAAAACGCTATGTGGAGCTTTATAAACAGGGCGCACCGTCTTTTATTTTATTGGACGAAAAGCGCAAAATATATGCGGCGCAAAGCGATACAAGGGGCGTTGAAATATTGCTGATATTAGAAGCGTACAACCCTTTTTACGGCAGTGCGCCGATGGCAATAGCGGAACTGCAAACGATACAGGCAATTACAGCAAGGGATTTAGATATTATCACAAAAGGTGAGTATGTTTTACGCAATGCCTTTGCTGGTAGTAGGATTACCAAAGACGAAGCGTTTAGAGTATTAGATAGGGCGTTCCCTTATGGTGTGGAGGCTACGGAGGAAAAAGTACAGGAAATTAAAGCACCTGGAGCAATTAGTCAAGCAGTTGTTGAAATAATACAAAGCAAAGCACAGGGGTTGATTGATGATGAAGCGGCGGCACTATTAATTGTACGTCTCGCTCCTACATTTACAAAAGAAGAGGCTTTGCGTATTGTGCGGTCGTCTAATATTAAAATTCCAATTAGTACCTAATTAAGCAATGACTGAAAAGGAGTTTTTAAAAATATTTGAGCGTGAGGAAGCGGTTGTTGCGCAAAGCGTAGCAAGGCTTTCAAGGGCGGTTTCTGAAAAAATATTACTTATATTTGAAAGGCAAGCGAACCGACTCAAAGATGTTTTAAAAACCGATGCTAAGGGTAATTTAATAATGAGCGATAGTGTGTTTAAAGTGCTTTTGGAGATTGAAAAAGAAATTTTAGCAGAAATAAATAGTGATAGTGAGTTTAATAAACCTTTGCTTAGTGAATTCGCCGTAAATGCAGATAGTGTTACAGGTGTTGAAAAAGAAATACACTTAAAAATAAATGATATAAATATTGACAAAGCGAGTGCGGAAATTGGCGTGTGGCGAAAACTACTCGCCGATGAATGGATTTTTTTAATGAAAGAAAACGGCGTAAAACAAGCACTGCTACCCGAATTTAAAAGGACTATCTATGCGGCGGTGGCGAATAATTGGAGCTATTCCACGCTGGCACGGAAATTAAAACAGGAATTTACAGGCAAAAATGACAAATTAGAAAAAGCGGCGGCACGCACGGCAAACGACGCAATAAGAGGCTTTCAGGGCGGCATTAATGCGGCGGTGCAGCAAAGATTTAATTTGCCTTATTATTATTACAGTGGTAGTTTAGTTAGTGAAAGCCGTCCGTTTTGCAAGCACGTTATTAACGTTTTAAAAAGATATATTGAAGTGAATAAATTACCCGTACTGCTTAAATCTTTTCTTTCAGACCCTATCAAGTCGCAGGGTATGTTTCAGGGTACAAACGCTGATAACTTCGCAAAACTAAGGGGCGGCAATCACTGTTACCATTTAGCTTTTGCAATGCGTAAAAAGTCAATATAAACACTTATAAATCAATTATTTATAATAGTTTGCTTAAACAAAAATATTAATTAAAATATGGAAAATAGACAACCCATAAGTCAAGTAAATGAAGCGCAACCCACAACGCCGATACCTACAACGCCAAAGACTAAGGCGGTTGCAGTTGTTGCCGACAATGTAGAGCAGCAAGTAAGCGATGCGCCGAAAAATGAAACGTATTTAGAAAGATTAGCGCAGCTAAGTGCGCAGTATGACAGCGAGCTTACCGATTTGGAAATAGGAAAAGCTTCTTTGGTTTGTAATGAAAACAAAGAAATTGTTTTACCCGAAGATACCACAAACTATTTGCCTACGGACAATGAGGGTGTTTTTTTTGTGCCTCCCTATAAAGGTGAAAACGGCGAACCGCTTACTTTTACAATAAAGAAAGGATATACAATTAAAGCGTTTAAAAGCAAAAAGACAGGCGATATTTTCTATTCCTTACCAAAGGCGGTAGAAGTAGGCGGCGGCAAAAGCGGCTGTAAAAATTGTTAATTTATGAACTTTTAAAAAAACAAATATATAAAAATGAATAGCGAAAATATTAAAATTCTTTTGTCGGCAGCAGGGTTTAATGATGCCGATATTAATTCAGTAATTACAAATGAGACGGCTTTGGACGATGCTAAACTTGCTGAACTTAAACAGTCGCCTCAAAAATACTTTGAACAGGCTTTGAGTAAAAAGATTGAAAGCACACAGGCGGAGCAGAATTTAAAGCACATACAAAATGTTTTAGGACTTGAAAAATTAGATGATTTTTCGGGAAAAACTTATGAGGAGCAGATTAAGTACATCAAGACTTTTTTTGAAAAGCAAAAAGAAACGGAGCTTAAAAAGTTAAAAGATACCAACGGTCAAAATTTAGGGGAGATATTAGAAGCTCAAAAGAAAGAAAGCGAGGGCAAATTGGCGGAATTAATGGCTAAAATAAAAGCCTTTGAAACCGAAAAAGAGCAAAGTATGAGAGAAAAGGCTGTGTATGACTTAATAAAGGACAAAAAGTTTATTAGTTCTTTTGCCGATGAAAAAGGGAAAAAAACAGTAGCAGAGCTTTTACGAAGTACCCTTTTTGGCGGCGGCAATGTATTTAAAGATGTAGGGACTATTAAAAATGTATTACACGATGATAAGGGCGAAATTGTACATAAAGAGGGTAAATTACAAACAATTGAAAGTATTGCAGATGATTTTTTATCTCCTTTTTTAGCGAAAAGCGAACCACCACCACAACAGCAACAAAATATAGGAAATAATAATAATAATAATAATACACCTTTTTATGCACAGGGCGGCGGCGGCGGCGGCAATAATAGCAACTCCTTAGAAGCTATTTTAAATAGTTTCGCCCCTTTAAAAAATTAATTTTCAAACCTTTAAAACTTTTATTAATATGTCTAATTTTCAAATTTTTAAGGACATTTGTAAGGCTGTATTTTTAGACTATACAGGTCTTTCACAAAATACAATACAAGATAGAACTGCAAAAACAATGTCCGCCGTAAAATTGGCTGGTAGTAGTTTAGCCCGCCGTTTTTTGTCAATATTCCCGATTACACACGGCATAAGTGACGGTTATGATATTATTTTGGAATATATGCCTAAATCGTGCGCACCTGCTGCCGATTGCGTGGATATTTGCGGCGATTTTGATACAAGCGATTTGCGCAATACTAAGCAAATAAAATTTAAGTTAAAAGATTTTAATTGTGCAAGTTCAGGTGTTATTAAAATAACGAGCCAAGATATCAACTCTGCTTGTTCTGTATTTGGCACAGTGGAAGGCTCGCAAATGTCGCAACGTGAAAAACTGCAAATGAAGTTAAAAGATTGGTTTAGTAATGGACGTGAGGCTATTGCGCTACAAGTCAATAAAGACTTCATTAATACCATTAAAAACGCTGCGAGTATTAGCTGCTACCCTGACGGTACGCCCGTATCTACTGATACTAAGCCTTTAAATTTTGTTCAGTACGGCTCAAATGGTAAGTTTTTAAATGCTAAAATGAACCTGCAAATTTCAACGGACACGGGCGCACTTTCAAGAGGTATTAATACATCAAATTGGATATTTTTAGCTGGAACGCCCGCCGATGAATTTCTATCACTGCCGAGCGCAACACAGGGGCGTAGTGGTATAACAGGCTATGATGTAACCGCCGATGATGCGATACTATCAATGTATAACCGTGTATTTGTAGATTATCAAGTACCGAGCGTTTTTGGCAATGAAGGTACTATTTTAGCGTATGACCCTGCTATCTTTCAATATGTGTCTTATTCAAAGTATTTGAAAGAGTATGTCGGTTTTGATTTTAGAACTATCGCATATAATAGAGTAACCGCAGAACAGTTGATTAATAACTTTACTTTGCCTGATAATATTTCTCAATGGCAAGACGGTTATGAGCAGTTAATGGTAGTGTTTGACCGTGAATATGGTATGTACTATGACCTGATAATGAAGGTAAAACGCTGCAACGGCGAAATTGAGCTAATAATGAATTTTCAACATTATTACAAAATTGTACAAATGCCGATAAATGATTTTATTTGCGATGTGGACGGCTGTTATACAGGCGCAATGTGGTTTAATGCTTGTTTGCCTGAACCTGAAACCGTATGCGATACCCCTACTACTACCTATACGCAGCCTTATTGCGCCGATGTAGTAGAACCTGACTATACCTGCTCAAAAGTAGCGACAGGTGAATTTATCGCCGTAACTGCCGCCGTTGGTGGTGGCGCACCTGCCGCCGTTGGTACTGCATCAATAGGCATAGGTCAGGATATTACGCAGCTGGCGCAACTGCTGGCAATTACTAAAAATATTCTAATACAAACAGGTCAGGGCGCATTATTCACAGGTGCAGACGGCGTATTGCATTTTACACCTTCAAACCCTGCAACCTTTACTGTACCCGTTGTTTATGAATTTTCAGGGTCGTGCGTAACTTGGTCTGTAACAATAGATAATTGCCCGCCCGTGATGCTTGGTGCAAAAACAACAAGCGGCGGCGCAAAAAGCGAGGGTCAGGTTTCGGTTTCATTTTTTCCAAAAGATGATGACGAACTAAAAACAAACATAGTGCCTAAGAAAAAATAGTAAATATTAATTTTATTGCCTTTTTTTAATATATGTCATATAGCCTTTGTTTCCGATTTGAACATTGCCTTTCAGCATTTATCGCATTGCCGAAGCCGTGCGAAAACAATGTAAGTGCTTTGGGTGGTTCGGTTTTTTATACAGAAACACTACCGTACTTTTCTTTTGAGAATTTGGACGTGGCGGCGGTCGGTGGCAAAAGTGCGCAGGACGTAGCAGAAATTATTAAATTCAATGCCTTGCAAAGGATTGAAGATGATTTTTCCTCCTACGTCCGTGCGCACGGCTATATGGTAAATAGCATAGTTAGCGCAAATACATTTTTTAATGGCGTAGCACCTCAACCTAATTGCGGTGCATTTGTGCCGCCGCCGACACCTTTAAACCCTTATAGGGGGGTACAATTTACCGCCAAAAAACAGGGTGGGCTGCAACGAATAAAAATAAATAAGTTGTGGGTAGCACCAAAAACAAGCGGTGTAGTACAGGTGCTAATTGAACACATAGAGCAAAGCAATGTTATTGCGGCGGTCTATTACCCTATCAATGCAATAGGTGGTCAACTAAACGATGTGTTTGTTTTGGGTGGCTTTGCGCCGATAACGGCACAATGTAGCGTTTTACGCATAACGGTTGATAATGCAATTACACCGATGTGTCTTACTGAAAGCAATGCGTGCGGCTGTTCAGGTGGATTTTCTGCACCGTGCTACACCTATAATTACTATGACGGCGGCACGCTAAAAAGCGGAAAACACGGCAACAGTTACGGCGTTTATGCGCAGGTTTCTTGTATTTGCGATTTTTCGCAATTGGTATGTAAATTGGCAAATGACGGCGTTATTCCTTCTAATCTTTTTAGATATGCCTTTGAGTACGAATACGCTAAATACCTGTCAGAAGTGCCGCATTTAGACGGCAAAATTATTTACAATACGGCGAAATATAAAGAAATGACGGCAATGGCAAAAATGCAATACGATACGCTTTATTCAGAAATAGCGCAGGGGCTTTATAAAATGCTAAATAAAATAGATTCCCAATGTATAATTTGTAACACTACACAATGGAAACAGGGAGCATAACTCAATGGTTTGATAGCCTTACAATTAAGGTACAGGCGGCGGCGGCGGCGGCGGCACAAGATGCTGTATTTGCTGCAACAAATGAGACTTTGGCGGCAATCAAAGCACGAATATTTGACGGCGGTACAACGACAGAAGGCGGCAGTATTGGTACTTATAGCACTGATAGAATTTATGTAGCAAGGGAGGTATTTTTTTTTAAAAAACCGAGCGGCGGCACACTGACAAAAGGCGGAAATTATAGATTTGACGGCGGTTGGAGTGAGGCGAGAAATAGCGTAGGACGGCAAAGCAATAACGTAGATTTGACATTTAGTGGCGATTTGTCGCTTTCAGTGCAGACGGTAAAAGAAAGCGACAACAGGCTAAAAATAGGCATAACGGATAAAGAAAATGCGGCAAAGGCAAAAGGCAATGAGGCACATTTTGGCAAAGTGATTTTTGACGCTTCGGAAAAAGAAAAACAGGCGCACAAAGAGGCGATAAAAGATTATTTCGCACGCTCTATAAACAGTAAAATACAATGATAATTAGTGCTTTTGAAAATAAAAAAACTTGTATATGCAAGGTATTGACAGAGTTTGAGGTGCTGCTGACCTTAGACGGTATTAGTGATACAGGCGGCAAATATGGCGGCGTGGATTTGTATTTTAATAGCAGTTTAGATAGGTATCTACTTTTTAGCCTCAAAAATATAGATGTTAAATACCCTACACCACAAACAAACAGGGCGGCGGCGTGCGCTGATAATTGTGCGCCTGATAGCTTTGTTGCTAACTTTGAAATGTACGCATTTGTAGCAAGGGCGGGCGTAGATAGTGCTTTAAATTGCATTATTACCGCACTTACAGAATGTTGTATTAAATTTGGACGTATTACTACTGATAAATATAGTGTGATTGAAAAGATATTAAAGAGCAAAAAAGGAGTTGATATTTTTAACAGCGACAACAAAATAACCGAAAGAGCAAAGGGTGTAGTAGCAAGTAACTATGTACTACTACATATTGATAATATTGAGTTATATTTAGAGCCTGAAAGTACAAACGGTGATTGTGTATGTATAATTTGCGATTGCTAATTAAACCTATATATTAATAAAATGAGTATTTGCTGTTTAAGGTACGAAAACATATCGTGCAATCACGATGCTTGCACGCCCTTACAAATTGATTTAGGCATATTAAACGCCAATATGTGCGTGGATATAGAAATATCCGTAAGAGGTGAAACGTGGGTAAAAGAGGGCGTAAATACCGATGCAAACGGCATTTTAATAATAGAACCGTCTTGGGGTGTTTTAAAAATTGCTGGTAAGCACATTATAGGCATATATGACTGTATTAGTGGCGATGTTGTAAATAATACTTGTTATGAGGTAACAACGGCTGTTTTTTATAAAAAATGTGAGATATAAATATGGAATATTTAATAATATATTTAATATTTTCGGCGGCTATCGCTGGTTTTAGTAAGGATTTTATCCAAATCATAAATACAAATGACAACCCTTTGGGTATTTGGTTTTTGTCTAAGCGGCATATTGTTTTAAAAAATTGGTGGACTGCAAAAGTTTTGTCCTGTTCTAAATGTTTTTCACAATATTTGTCGTGGTTGCTATTTATTGCTGCTATATTAATCTGCCCTGAATTGCAATTTAAAACGCCACTTATAACGGCTTTATTCGGCGTTTCATTTGGCTTTATAACGGGTCTTTTCGCTGATTGATTTTTTTACAAACCTTTAAAACTATAAATATGACTTACCGTGAGCTTTTTTTAAGTGCGAAAAATAAAAAATTCCCTAACCCTTGTAATGGTGTGCCGTCTATCTTGTTTGACGATGGCAGTGTAATGAATACTTTACAGTTGTTGGATTTTTTTGTACAAGTAATTGCAGAAACAGATGCAGGCACATTGACCGATTGCCCTGTACCGCCAATTGTTATGCCACAAGCGGGCGTTTACTATGAAGCGTGCGACACGCCTTCGCCTTTGAAAAAAATACCGCTTTTGCAACAAAATTGCAAGCAAAACAAACTATGGGTACTTTATTCTAAATTGGGTAACGGTAGCGGCGGCATAACTAATAACCACCCTGGCGCGGCGGCTTACAATGCAGCATATAACAATACATTTACTTATTTGGGTAAAGTGCAATCAGGCGAACTGCACCCGATGTTAGGTGTATTAATAGGCGGCTGGTATTTGTATGCAGTTTGGGGCGTGGATAAACCCGTGAATGACGGCAACGGTTACGAATGGTTTGCAGAGGAAGGCTATTTGCGGGCGGCTCTTGATAGTGTAGCAAACCCCGACCCTTCGGGCGTAGCGGAGGTGTGCGAACAGACCACTACGCCGATATGTGGGACGGTAGGGAGCGTTTTGAAAATAAACGGAAATAATTACACGATGCCTACGGATTGGCTAAGTGCGCTTTATGAATTACAGGCGGTGAATCCTAATATTACAAGTTGGGCAGATGCTGGTTTTTGCGAATTGATGACCGCCGCCACTGATACAGCTACTGCCGCTTATGCGGAATTGTTGCAAGAACGTGTTAGATTTAGCGCGTACAGTGTCAATAGCGATATATTTACAAGTGATGTAGTAGGATATGGATATACTAACTATGGCTACAATATTACGTCATTTATAAAGGACGGCGTAGAGCAATTAGCATCGCCTATTTCGGGAGTGTGGGGTGTGGGCAACCCAGTGAAAGTGCCAAAAGAAGCGGCGGGATTAGAGACTGTACCGAATTATTTACCTGCCAATGTGTATGAATACTTCGGAAGCGATAGAAACCTCCCTGAACTGCTGAATAGTGCGGGCGTAGCTGGGTTTAGATTTGATATTTCGGCATTTGAAGATACAAAGGATTTAACACAAGTACCTGGCACTTCGCCGCAATATGGCGACGGCGTATTGGTGGATTTCCCTAAAAACAGCACATTTCTAATAAAGTTTGAGGCAACCTATGACGGTGTGGTAGGACATACAGTAGAGATAGGGTACGACCCTTTTATGGGTAAAATAAATAAAATAGACGGTGCGGACGTGGTTACGTTTGGGAATGAACAGACTGTGTTTTATTTAGGTACATCTAATTGATTGATAACGCTTTAAAACAGATTAATTAAACTACACAATGAAATTATTTATTACCATACTAACATTTGTGATAGTGCCGTCTTTTGCGGCATTATCACAGTCCGAAATTTATTACACTATGGCGGACGGCTCTTGCTCGACTTCGGTAGTTGTAAATAAAGCAAAGCCTTACCATTTTTACACCTCAACAGAAGCGGCGGCGGCTGGCAAAATGAGCAAACCTCAAATTATTGCGCCAAACGACAGCGTAGATGTGCAGCCAAAAGATACCACCTTTGCACCTTTGCAAATTGCTTATATTTTGGCAGATAGCACGGGCGTGCGGTGCGGCGTTGGTGAATTTGCAGCAGATGATAAACGCCCATTATTGGGCAAGTCCTACTCTTTTTTTATAAAAAAATTCCCTACACAAATAGACACTGGACAATATGTAAATATTGCAAATTGGGCGTTTGACACTTGGGGTGAGCATAGCGGAATAGAAGTAACAAGGACATATAGCGAACAAGCGGCGCAATTTATTGTGGATTGCGGGGCGTATGACGGCGAGGGCGGTGTGGTGGAATGGGCGCATTTGCCAGCCGCCACCTTAGCAGGGCAGATGCAGCAAAAGCAAACTTGGTATATAGACACGGCAGACATTAAAAGATTTCACAATTACGATTGGAGCACAGCACAACACGAAGTAGCGCATCTTTTCGGCGGACACCATTTGCCTTTAGAAGATGGATTTAAAAAGCCGATAGTATATGCCTATGTACACAATGGCACTACGCCGACCGTATCGGATATAGCACAAATGAATGAACTCTACGGACACCCTCCCGACACTGCTACTTTTTTTGCGTGTGATGTAGATGCGGCGACAGCCGCATATGTCAGGCAATTTTGCCGCCGAAATGGAACGCTTGCAAACTGCACAGGAAAAATCGGAACGTGTGCAGATGTTCTCATTGATATTGCAAACGCTATTAACTGCATTACCAATACTTATAAAGGATTGCAAGTGAGTATTATGCGAGGGTATGATAAGTATGCAGGCAGACACGACTATCACGCTATATTACCACTTGGGGCGGTAGATGTTTCATTTGCGACAAAAACAAAGGGCTTAGTAGTACCTATATCGCCGCTATTTATGGCTGGACTTGCCAAAGATACCGCACTTTGGGAAAAATTGGTGAATGAGTGCGGAATTAGGGCAATAAAAATAAGAAAAGACTATGTACACTTAGACGTTTACGACCGCAAAAACCCGAACCGAAAAACAGCAAGCGGCGTGGATTATTATTTTGATTGCTTTTTGAAAACTTATATAGAATGAACGACAGCGCAATACTATTGAGCGACACCGAAAAGGCGGTACTTAGTGCGGTGCAGCGCATCATTAACGGCAAATACTTTGCCTCCGAGTGCTACCTCTACGGCAGCCGTGCAGGTGGGGCGGCAAAAACAAAACCCTACCAAAAAAAGGCGGGGCGCAAAATAGTAGAACTGAAAGAAAGCGACTATGATGTATGTGTATTGTTGCGCTCGCGTGGCTCGGTATTGCGCACCGACCCTGAAATAAACGCACTCATAAACAGAGAAACAGGGGCAAATGTGAATGTGGTGTTTTGCGCCGAAAAAAACGAATGGACAAAAGTTAGCTTTAATGATTTGAACCTTTTTTAATCAAACTATAAAAAAAAAGAAAAAAACAACATGTGCGAACAAGGATTACCAATACCGTGCGGAACAGCAACAGATGCGTTTGCGTTTCAAAACGTGATTTACACCGATGAAGCCGCCCTCAACGCCGCAATTTTGGCGGCATACCCTGACTTTGTGAGTTGGGCAACGCCTTATTGTTTAGCGAACCTATCAAGCGGCGGCACAACAACGGCAATAATTGTACAAAGGATAGGGCGGCTGCACGATGGCAGCAGCTTTTTGACCTGCCCACTATCGGGGCTTTATACCTTTGACGGGAATGTATATGATTTAGGCGATGCTGGCGGATTTGGACTGCTGGCAACGGCAATACAAAACTTTTACGGCGTAACGGTATCGTGGGACGGGCTGCACTGCGCCTTTATACAAATAGATGCAACAGCCCTGACAAATATATTGCCAGCGCAAATACCAGTGACCCCTGCATTACCGCTTGCCGCTTGGAACTTAGGGCAAGGGGTATGGAGTAGCGGAAGTGTAGGGAGTTTTTATGTGAGCGACCCCACAGACGGCATTACTTTAAAAGACCCCACAGGTAACCCACTGACTAACTGCACAGTAGGTGCACCTGATGTAGAAATAGAGATTTTTAAAAACGGCGCAAGTGAAGGTGTTGCCGCCTACGAAATAGGCAATAATATAGGTGCTCCTTTATTTGCAACAGGCAATGCGATAAGCTATCTTAGTTATTTTACGAGTGCGCCCGTGCAAGACGGCAGTGTATTTGAATTTGATAAATCAGGGTGGGCGCAAGCGACAGGCACTTTTGGCAAAACGGCTGGCGATGCTGCGGAGTTGGAATTTGCAATAAAAGCCAAAGACTGTTATGGGAATTGGTCGGCGGTGAGTACAATAATAGTAGAAAAACAGCAAATTTTAGGAGGGGATAATACTGTAATGGATTTGGGCGGTGGCACATATCAAGAAATGCCGATGGGTGGAATGTATGATTTCTCAAATGATGTAAATCTTACAAGCGGACAAGGATTCATTTGTGGCTTCTCTAATTATACTGCTCCTGCAATTTCACCCAATACCACCGAGACAGATTGGGCGGTGTTTGAATACACCAAAGGTGGAATTACAAATACCACACACCGACCAATTTATTCGGCGGTAGCACCTGCCGCCGAACTTGCACCTGAACTAAAAGACTTAGACGGTTATGTTTGGAATTTTGGTACTTCCTCAATACCTAATTTATTGTGGGTGGATTGCGTAGATAGAGTAGCCAACTATTACTATTCCCAGCCGATACCTGAAAGCGCAACCGATTTGCTCACACATTTTGCAGTAGGGAATGAAGTATATAGTAACAGTTTAGCGGTGCGTTATCATATCAACCCGATTACTTGGTTTTAATCAAATAAATAAAACATCATACAATGAAATTAATAGAGTATTCATTAGGGGCAAGTCGTCAGACCCTTATTGGGCAATGGGTTTTGCGCAGTGACGGTAAGACAGTGGCGGCATTTGCGGAATTAGTGCCGCACTTAGAAACGTCAAGCTTTCAAAAGGTTATTTTGTCGCAATATGTACAGGCTGGTATAGCTACAGCAGATGTTTTGGCGTACAATCCCAACAATAAAAAAGGTGCGAAGCGACCGCCTGCACCACGACTACTGTTAGTTGAAGCAGATGCGATAGCGGCTGGTATTGATGTAGCCGCTTTGGAAGTGGCACTTGCTGAATTTGAGGGCAAAAGTGCCGCCGAAAAGCTGCAAGCAGCAAACAGAGCCGGCTATGTGGTAGTGGCTGATAAGCCTGAAAGCGTGAAGTCTAAAAAAGGGAAACCGAAATAAAAGGATAGTTTTGTTTTTTTGGGTTAATTTTTAAATTAAGGATTGTCTATTTATTTAGGCAATCCTGATTTTTTTAAAAAAACATTATATGAAAAAAATATTTTTAGCAGTCATTATTTTGCTTTTTAGTTGCAACCGAAAAGAAATTAAAAAAGAAATAGAGCCGCAAAAAAAAGACACTACTAAGGTAGTAATTGACAGTATAGATAAAACCATTAAAATTGTTTGCGATACGGCAGGAGTGGAGGTTGTAAGTGTGTGCGCAGCGGACACTTGCATAAATAAAAAGGCATTTTTAGTTTTTTTATCAGGCGGATGTTCGCAAAAATGTATAAAGCTCAATAAAAGCCTTTATTATGACTTAAAAGAGTTTGAAAGCATTGCTAAGTGTACATTTAAAATAACATCTGCTTTTAGAACAGCATCTTGTAATGTAGCTGTCGGCGGTGCAGCAAATAGTAGTCATTTAAAAAGCCCTATCGTGGCAATGGATTTGCAAGCGGTAACACGTTTAGGTATATTTAACGCAAAGGCTCATAATGCTGTTGCATCTTCAATAAATAAAAAAGGGAGTTTATTTGAATTTCTCTTAAAAAAAGGATATTGCGGCTTTGGTATTTATGAAAGACACATACATTTAGACAAAGATAAAAGCAAAGGATATAACAATAAACACAAAGGCTATTTATATAGAATTTGGGTAGTTAAAGGTTCTGCTGTATCGGTAGGGTGTTAGTTTTGTAATTTACTGCCTAAGACCTGCTATAAGCCAATGTCTATTTCACAGGTTCGGGAGTGTTCGCCGCTCGCTCGGCTTCGATTGAAGTTTTGTGCTAACATACCGTATTTATTTTTTACCTTCCCTCTTTCGCTCTAAGGAGCGATAAAAAGTTTTTCAATTGGTTTATATGTTTTTGTCTGATTCATACTATTTGTCAGTTCCTTTTGCCAAACACATTTAAAGTCATCGGGTGCTTGGTATTCAGAAACAAAAACAACGTGTCCTTTTTTGCTCATATTCCTACACCAATCAAAGTGTTCAGTGGTTGTTGTATTTGTTTTCATTTTAAAGAGGTTTTATTTATAGTTTTTCACTGTGAACTACCCACCCACGCCAAAGGCGATGGGTTGGGCTTCGGAAGTCAGCACTCCTACTAATTTCTATTCTTTTTTAAGAGTTTTTTGCTTCTGATTAAACATATTAGATATTGTGCCCACCTTCGCCAAGCCCGAAACCGTTACAGGCAAGCGTAAAGGACGACACAGCAAGACAAAAACCGACATTAAAAAGTATAAAGACGAGATAAAGAGAAATGGCAAATAGCAACCTGACAAGTGCAAAGAATGCAAAGAACGATGAGTTTTACACTCAATATCACGACATTGAAAAGGAAATTAACGCTTACTTAGAGTATGACCCAAATGTTTTTAAGAACAAGACAATTTTAATGCCTTGTGACGACCCTGAATGGAGCAACTTTACAAAATTCTTTGCCCAAAATTTTCAACGCTTCGGACTTAAAAAGCTGGTAAGCACAAGTTACGCACCTGAAAGTAAGAACTATAAAAACAATTACCAACCGACACTTTTTGAAGTAAACGACCCACAGTTTGACGAATATAAAACCAAGAAGAACGGTAAAATTTTCACTTTGACACGTGACAAATCAGGTGACGGAAAAATTGATGTAAATGATTTGGAGTGGTCTTACTTAAAAGGTGACGGAGATTTTAGAAGTGACGAGATTAAAAAATTGAGAGACGAAGCAGATATAATAATAACCAATCCACCATTTTCACTTTTCCGTGAATTTTTAGCTTGGATTGTTGAAGCCGATAAGCAATTTGTTTTAATCGGCAATATGAATGCAATTACTTACAAAGAAGTTTTTCCATTAATTAAGAATGACAAAATGTGGTTAGGAAATGGTTTCCACGCTGGTAATGCTTTTTTCTCAACTCCATTTGCAAAAGAATATGCCGAAGGAGTTTACAATCCAGAAACAGGGTTAGTAAAATTTAGAAATGTTTGTTGGTTCTCAAATCTTGACCACGGCAGACGACACCAACCTTTACCACTTATGACAATGAGTGAGAATTTAAAATTCAGTAAGCACAAGGAAATAAAAGGTAAATCCTCTTATGAAAAATACACCAACTATGATGCAATTGAAGTTCCATTCACAGATGCAATTCCAAGTGATTATGACGGACTTATGGGAGTTCCTATAAGCTTTTTAAGTAAGTATTCACCTGAACAGTTTCAAATTGTTGGAATGTGCGAAAACGAAGACCTATATAACCTAAAAACCAAAGTTTACACAACTGCTGAATGTAAACAAGCCTACCTTGATAAATTCAAAAAGAAAGGAACTTATGACTTGAATGCAAGTGGTGTTGTTTTAAGGGACGGGCTTTTAGAAAAAGTGTATCAAAGAGTGCTAATAAAACATAAGAACTTAGAAAAATGAAAACTACCCTTAGAACAGATATAACAGTAAAAGCAATTTGCGATGGCTTTGTTTACAATGAACTTGAAGGCAAAGGACTTTTTGGTTTAGCAGGCAAATTGACCATTCAGCCCGAATATCAGCGTAACTATATTTATGCAGACGGAAAAAGAGATGTTGCAGTAATTGAGAGTATTTTAAAAGGTTATCCATTAGGACTTATCTATTTCAATACTGTAAGTGCTGACAAATTTGAAGTTTTAGACGGTCAACAACGGATTACAAGTTTTGGCAGGTTTGTAACAAACAAGTTTGCAATTAAAGACGAGAACGGAATGGAGCAATACTTTGGCGGTATTGCAAAGGACAAGCAAGAGAAAATATTAAACACAAAACTTTTAATCTATGAGTGTGAAGGAACTGAAAGTGAAATTAAAGAATGGTTTAGGACAATCAATATTGCTGGTGTTCCACTCAACAATCAAGAACTACTAAATGCAGTTTATTCTGGACCTTTTGTAACACTTGGAAAGGAAGAATTTAGCAATACTCAAAACGCCAATATTCAAAAGTGGGGTGCTTACGTTTCAGGAAGTGCAAACAGACAAGAATTTTTAGAAAGAGCACTTGACTGGGTGAGCAAAGGAAACATTGGTGACTATATGAGTAAGCACCGTTTTGACACCAACATAAACGAGTTAAAGACTTATTTCAATAGCGTTATTGACTGGGTTTCAACTGTATTTACAGACGTTGAAAGCGAAATGCGTGGACTTGAATGGGGACGACTTTACGAAACTTATAAAAAGAAGCCATACAGCCCACAACAGGTTTCTGAACAAGTCAAAACTCTATATGCCGACCCATACGTAAAAAATAGAAAAGGAATTTTTGAGTATATACTTGGCGGTTCGACAGACACAAAACTTTTAGAAGTTCGAGTTTTTGACGAAGCGACAAAAAAATCTGTTTACACCATTCAGACAGCAGAAGCAGAGAAAAAAAGTGTTTCAAATTGCCCATTATGTGCATTAGGACACGACAGCAATAAAACTAAGATTTGGAAACTTGCAGAAATGGACGCTGACCACGTAACAGCTTGGAGCAAAGGCGGTGCGACAGACACTAAAAATTGCCAAATGTTATGCAAGACACACAACAGAGCAAAAGGTAACAAATGACAGTAACCAATGACATAGGACAAGAACGCCAGCCTGTAACAGCGGTTTGGCGTAATGGCGGGTGCCGTGCTTCGTATGACAGTTTTGTGGTAGGTTCAAGTGCAGTTCTTCGATTGAACATTTGTGGTAAAAATCCGCCACTACGCCAAGCCGCAAAACGTTAGCACCAATACTACCTTTCGTGCGGATAAGGAACATATCTGAAATCACGAATTGAAGAATGATACAAATTAGTCTGTTCTCCTTTTAATGGGTGAAAGTACTTTCCACTTTCATTTGCAGTATAGTAAAATGTACTATCTAAAATACTACCACCGTCTCTGTTACAACTACCACCACCAAAAAAGTACATTTTACCACCAATGTCTTGATGTCTATTTTCAACAACACTAATAACAAATATGTTACCTGTGCATCCCACAATTAAATCACCTATATTCGGTGTCCATTTTTTCTGTATTTCTTCATCAAAAATACACTCAAGTATATATTCTTTTCGTAACCCTTTAAATCTTTCGGGTAAATGAAACTCTAATGTTTCTCTGTTAAATTCTTTCATTTTATTTATATTTAATCGTTAATAATCCGTACTGGTGCTAACAACGTATATAAGAAATGGCACAGAAACATTTGTACTAAATTTTCAACATTCTACAAGTGCCACTTCTCATATACGCAATCCGTTATATGCCATTTTAGGACGACACCGTAAAGGTAACTAAACTGACAGACAAAAGAACAAAATATTAACTTTGAAACCGTGAAAAAATCGGACGACATAATGACAGAAAAAGCAAAAAATAAGAATTTACATAAAGCCAAAGACAGCAAGAAAGACGAGTTTTATACCCAACTTGGCGACATTGAACGAGAATTGAGATACTACAAAAGTCATTTCAAAGACAAAGTAGTTTACTGCAACTGTGACGACCCACGAGTAAGCAATTTTTTTCATTTCTTCTCATACAACTTTGAGAAACTTGGACTTAAAAAACTCATTACTACTTGCTACAAAAACCAAAGTATGGAACTGTTCAGCAAAAACGATTCTGAACAAGCAATTTACTTAGAGTATAAAGGTGACAAAAATGGGAATATGGTTCCCGACCCAGCGGAAATTGGAATTATAAACCTCAAAGGGAATGGTGACTTTCGTAGCAAAGAAAGTATTGAACTTTTGAAACAAGCCGACATTGTTGTAACAAACCCACCTTTTTCACTATTCCGTGAATACGTCAGCCAACTAATTGAATACAAAAAGAAATTTTTAATTATCGGCAATATTAACGCTATTTCATATAAAGAATGTTTTGAGTTAATAAAGGCAGACCAAATGTGGCTTGGTTACAATACAGTTAGACATTTTGGGCGACCAGACGGAACAATGTATGAAACAGCACGGTCTTTTTGGTATACCAATCTTGACATAGCTAAGAGACACGAAGACATAATTCTTTATAAAACTTACAATGGCAATGAAGAAAATTACCCGACATATGAAAACTTCAATGCAATCAATGTAGATAGGACATTTGATATTCCTATTGATTATGACGGATATATGGGAGTTCCTATAACCTTTCTTGACAAATACAATCCAAGTCAATTTGAAATAATAGGATTAGGTATTTCAAATTCAGGAATTGAAATCGGAGTTAAACCCTATAAAGAAGAACATAAGAGATATAGAAAGGAAATTCAAAAGCGTGGTGCAGTAGATGGAGACCTCTATATGATGAAAGACGGGATTGTTGATGTTCCATACGCAAGAATTATTATTAGAAACAAGAAAGTGCAGAAATGAAAATTGAACTTAAAGAAATAACAGTCCGAGACCTTACAGACGGTTACGAAGACAACCAAGAAAACGGAGTAATTGGTTACGGTGGCAAATTGGACATTCGCCCACCCTACCAACGTGAATTTATATACAAAGACAAACAACGTGAAGCTGTAATTGACACGATTACAAAAGACTATCCGTTGAATGTGATGTATTGGGCAGTTCGTGAAGATGGAAACTTTGAAGTAATTGACGGACAACAACGGACAATTTCAATAAGTCAATTTGTTGAAGGAGATTTTGCATTTAAAAGCAGATACTTCCACAACTTACAGAAAGACGAACAAGAGCAAATTTTGAACTACAAAATAATGGTTTATCTGTGTAGCGGAACAGACAGCGAAAAATTAGAGTGGTTCAAGACAATCAACATTGCAGGAGAAAAACTAACCGACCAAGAATTAAGAAATGCAGTTTATTCAGGTTCGTGGGTTTCAGACGCAAAAAGATATTTCAGTAAAAATGGTTGTGCAGCTTACGGTTTAGGTAGCGACTACTTAAACGGAACACCGATAAGACAAGACTATTTAGAAACAACAATCAAGTGGATAAGCAATGACGACATTGAGCATTATATGGCAAAGCAACAGCACGAGCCAAATGCAAATGACTTGTGGTTGTATTTCCAAAGCATAATAAATTGGGTTAAGGTGGTTTTTCCAAAGTATCGCAAAGAAATGAAAGGCATACAATGGGGTTTTCTTTACAACGAGTTTAAGGACAAGAAATTTGACCACAAAAAACTTGAAGAAGAAATTACCAAACTAATGCAAGACGAAGACGTGACCAACAAAAAAGGGATTTACGAATACGTTTTGACACGCAAAGAGAGATTTTTAAATATTCGTGCATTTACAGACAATCAAAAACGAGAAGCCTACGAAAGACAAAAAGGAATTTGCCCAGTATGCACAGAAGAATACAAAATTGAAGAAATGGAAGCCGACCACATTACACCTTGGCATTTAGGCGGACAGACAAGTGCTGAAAATTGCCAAATGTTATGTAAGGACGACAATAGAAGAAAAAGTGGAAAATGATTACTACCAATGACATAGGACAACAACGCCAGCCTACAACAGCGGTTTGGCGTAATGGCGGGTGCCGTGCTTCGTATGACAGTTTTGTGGTAGGTTCAAGTGCAGTTCTTCGATTGAACATTTGTGGTAAAAATCCGCCACTACGCCAAGCCGCAAAACGTTAGCTGCTATTTTACCGACCACTCCGAAAGTTTAGACTTGACAATTAATTTAAGTTCATCAACTTTTGACAGCGGACAGCGAAAAGCAACCGTTTTAGTTTGCTCATTATATTTAGGTTTAGCACCCGAACCTTGTCGAGTGCCACCCCTTGTTTCTTTTTTATTCTTCATCTTAATCAAACTCCAATTCTAATTTCATACTACCTAATTTCTTTCCTTCTTGGTAATGATTTTCACATAAACCAAAATCGGCTTGTTCGTGTATGCAGATAGTTGTTGGCTTTTCTTTACAATTCCTAATATTACATCGGTTGATTTGATATTGTGAAAGAAGCGGTATCATCATAATACCGCCAATTTCTTCATCTCTTATTATCTGCATTCTGAAAATATTAATTTGTTAGCAATTTTAGTTAAGTCGGTTTTGTGATAATCAGGAGTTCCTTTTAAAATAATTCTACCATTGGTAAAATATTTCATTGCAGTAGTAAATTTTGGATGTGCAGCTTTTAAAGTTGAACCTACGAAAACAAAATACTTATTTTCCATATTTTTATTTTTTAGTGTTGATTTAATTGTTTAACGATACAAATATACAACATTATTTTG
>JACDJB010000600.1_pt1 | contig 34998 bp, 36 predicted proteins | sample 7454121 | NCBI WGS metagenome assembly JACDJB01 (sample SAMN14253290, study PRJNA609438) | sludge metagenome | isolation source: sludge after 25d culture with pyrite | collected 2018-12-20
CCACTGGCTCAGGCTATTGTGGACAGGGCCACGGCCGCCCAGCTCGATCTGGAGAGTACCAGCGGGTTCGAGGCTATCCCCGGACATGGCATGAAGGCAACCGTCACCGGCAAAACACTGCTCGTGGGCAATCGCAAGCTGATGCGCGACAACAGCGTCGTGTTGGATGGCTATAGTGAGCAGGCGTCTTCGCTGGAAGGGGCCGGGCGCACGGTTGTTTACGCCGCTCTAGCCGGTGAATTCGCGGGCATGATCGCCATCGCCGATGCTGTGCGCCCCAACGCCCGTCTGACCGTCGAAAAGCTGACTGAAATGGGCGTGCAGGTAGCAATGCTGACCGGCGATAACCGGGCCACGGCCGAGCGCATCGCCGGCGAGCTGGGTATTACAACGGTCTTCGCCGAGGTGCTGCCGGGTCAGAAGGTCGACAAGGTGAAGGAGTTACAGGACGAGGGCAAGCTCGTAGCCATGGTGGGGGACGGCATCAACGACGCCCCCGCCCTGGCCCAGGCCGACGTTGGTATTGCTATCGGCGCGGGCACCGATGTAGCCATGGAGACCGCGGACGTGGTGTTGATGAAGTCCGACCCATTCGATGTGATCGGGGCCATTGGATTGAGCCGGGCCACACTCCGTAAGATGCACCAAAACCTGTGGTGGGCGGCGGGTTACAATCTCATCGCCTTCCCTATCGCCGCCGGCCTCTTTTACCCGGCCTTCGGTTTAGTGCTGAGGCCAGAAATCGCCGCGCTGTCCATGTCCGGTTCGTCGCTTTTGGTGGCGATCAATGCCTTGCTGCTCAAGCGGTATAAGATGGGGCGATGAGTCAAGTTCCTGTTTATTGGCCTTCAACCAGGCCAAAGAACGGGTAACACGATAAGCGAATTGGCGCTATCCTGCCGCCTGGCAGCGCAATACACTGAGGCCATATCCTCAAGCGACGATGCTTGGTATCTGTCAAAATTAGCGAAGGTGTGACCCATGTTACAGAAAGAGCAACCTAGCGAGAAGAACGTGACCCAGGTGACCTTTATGCTTCCCGCCGATGTAGAAGGGGAGGCCATTTGCGTGATGGGTGATTTCAACGACTGGCAAACCTCGCACACCATGGAACGGCAAGAGGATGGTAGTTGGCAACTGACCGTAGATCTGGAACCTGAACATGAGTACGAGTTTCGCTACCTCGTTGACGGCCACGTGTGGCTCAACGACCCCGAGGCTGATAAATATGTTCTCAACCCATACGGCAGTCACAACTGCGTTGTGATCACGTAATGCCCAATCCAAAAGCCAAGTTTATATCGCAGGTATCGCAGAAGCGAAGGCCGGCCGGACAAAGTGGAATAGCAGCGCGGGACGTGGTTGCTCTAGTTCTGGTGATGTTCCTGTGGGCCGTCTGTTTCCCCCTGATCGCCGCCGGGCAAGCCATGGCACCGCCGCTAACCTTTGCGGCATGGCGTTCCTTTGTCGCCGGGGTAGCTTTGTTGCTGCCGGCTTTTACCTTGCGCCGCCCTCAACCACAAGGGCGGTATAGCTGGTTAATGCTGGCCGCTGTAGGTCTCACGGCTACCAGCTTGGGTTTCGGCGGCATGTTCCTCGCCGGGGGAATGGTCAGCCCAGGGTTGGCAACCGTCTTGGCTAATATCCAGCCGCTCATTGCCGCCGTCTTGGCCTTCTTCATTTTGGGCGAGCATCTGGGGCCACGTCGCCGGATAGGGCTTTCCCTGGGATTTGCCGGCATTCTGTTGGTGGCGCTGCCCGGTTTTGGAAAGAATGCAGGCAGCACGGCGCTGGCTGGCATTGGCTACATTTTCCTGGGTGCTGTGGGTGTAGCCGTGAGTAACGTGCTCTTGAAGCGGCTGGCCGGACGGGTAGACCCACTGATGGCTGCCGGCTGGCAGTTTATCCTGGGCGGCATTCCACTACTGGCTCTGGCGGCGTGGTTTGAAGCGTCGAAACAGGTGATGTGGTCGGTCTCGTTTGTCACTGTCCTGCTGGCACTGAGCCTGCTAGGAACGGCCGCCAGTTTTGCCCTCTGGTTTTCCCTCCTGCATCGAAATGAATTGAACCGCCTGAATACCTTCACGTTCCTGACGCCGGCCTTTGCCCTGATCATCGGCGCGCTCTTTTTTAACGAGCGTTTGCAGTGGCCAGAAGTATCCGGTATGGGTCTCATTCTGGTCGGTGTGTTGTATGTAAGCCGGAGCGCGACGCCCAAGGCCGAGTTCGGCGTCGTCAACCAATCTGAAGTCCTTTGAGGAGAATTATTATGTCGGAACAGGTAAAGGAAATTCTTGGCTGGTATCGTAGCGAGAACCCCGGCGTGCTGACCAACCTAACGCGGCTGCTCAATCACGGCCGTTTAGCCGGGACGGGCAAGCTGATTATCTACCCGGTAGACCAGGGCTTCGAGCACGGGCCGGGGCGCAGCTTTGCCCCCAACCCGGCCGGTTACGACCCGTATTACCACTTTCAACTGGCGATTGAGACAGGCTGCAATGCCTACGCGGCGCCGCTGGGTTTTCTGGAAGCAGGCGCGGTTGACTTTGCCGGGCAAATTCCGCTCATTCTCAAGCTGAACAGCCACGACGTGTTGCAAGACGAAGTGGATCCGCTGGGGGCGCAAACGGCTACGGTGGCCGATGCGCTGCGGCTGGGCTGTACGGGCATTGGTTACACCATTTACCCAGGAACAGCCGAACGACGGTTGCAGTATGAACAATTGCGTGAGCTGATCGGCGACGCAAAATCGGTGGGGCTGGTGGTCGTCGTCTGGTCGTACCCGCGCGGCGGCGGCCTGAGCCAGGCAGGGGAGACGGCCCTGGACGTAACGGCCTATGCGGCGCATATTGCCGCCGAACTAGGGGCGCACATCGTCAAGGTGAAGCTGCCTACCGCTCACCTGGAGCAGGAGGCAGCCCGTAAGGTATACGAGGGGCAGCAGATTCCGCGCGAGACGCTAACAGAGCGAGTGCGGCATGTGGTGCAGAGTACGTTTAACGGCCGTCGTGTGGTCATCTTTTCCGGCGGGGCCACAAAGGAAGACGATTCAGCCGTGTTAGATGAGGCGCGCGCCATTCGCGACGGAGGCGGCTTCGGTTCCATTATCGGCCGCAACATCTTCCAACGCCCAAAGGAGGACGCGCTCCATTTGCTGGACGGGATGATGAAGATTTATCTTGGTAGAACTGCCTGACGGGTGGCATCTTACGGAGCCAGATTATTGTCTCTGGCCGATGCTGTAGAAATCAAATATGAGTTCGGAGAAAACGGGCGATGTGCTGACGGGCCAAGCCGACTAGCGCCGGACATAAGAGGAAGGCTTGTGACAGGGCAATCGCCTGTGCTCAAGTGCTCCAGTCATGACGCCATATCTTGCTGATGATCGTTCTCCCCTTTCAAGCATACAGTCTTCTTCCCAACGCTCCTTTTCGGGGAAAACCCATAAATGCAAAATGGAGGGTTGCCCGTATTAATTACAGAGCATTAGGATGCGATGACTATAGAGTTAGCTCTACCCAAGGAAATAGAACGATGGCTGAGATAGAAATGGTGGGCGTACCTGTTCGGGCTAGAAAATCGCCCAACTCTTACATAAGTCTGGCCTTATGGGGCCTCTTTGGGCTAGTTGTTGTTGCGATTGTGGCGGCTCAAGTCTATGTAATAGCAGCAGGGCAAACTGCTGGACGGGGGGAAGCCGGCCGAACGCCTCTGTCCGAAACAGGCATTGTCTATGTCCAGGACTCGCTGCGCGCGGCCTCGAATAACCCAGCCTTTCCGGTTCTGGCTATTGCCGTGGCGCTACTGTTGGGTGGATTACATGTTATGACGCCGGGACATAACAAAGTCCTGGTTGGCGCGTATCTCGTCGGCGTCAAGGCCAGACCCCGCGACGCTATCCTGATCGGCGTTGCTACTGCCCTGTCGCACACTCTAAGTGTGATTGTAATCGGGGCGCTCGCCCTGACGGTTCGTGGGCAAAATATTGCCACTCTATACCTACAGGGGTTAGGGTTGCCGTCCGGACTGGTTGTTCTCGGACTGGGAATTTACCTGCTGACACGGCATCTCAACGACGGTGGACACGACCACGCTCACGATAAAATTGGCGACCATTCACATGATGGAGGCTACTCTCACGCAGAGGGCCATACCCACGCCCATAGGCATGCGCACGATCATTCTCACCACCATCATCCAATCCCAACCAAATTGACTCTCGGCGGATTGATTGCGCTGGGCCTCGTTCATGGATTGGTTCCGACCACTGATGCTCTGGCAGTCTTGTTGGTCGCACTGACTGTCAAACAGGTTGCTCTGGGCATCGGTCTAATTCTGGCTTACAGCCTGGGAATTGCCGTGGTCATGAGCAGCATCGGAATTCTCTTTTTGAAGTCGCTTTTGTTTTTCGGTGAGCGGTTCGAAAAGGCGACGCGTTGGCTACCGGCTGTAGCTGCCCTCTTGGTCATGCTTTTCGGCCTATCTATTCTGACGCGCGCTCTGATCACTCTTCTATAAAACGGACACTGAACGAGGGAGTTAATTACTCTGCAGAGGGTACCCCGCGTTCTCCCAGGCGATCATCCCTCCGTCTAGGTTCCATACGTTGGTGTAGCCCAGTTGCACCAGCATTTGGGCTGCCTCCGTGCTCATATTACCGCTGCGACAGTAGAGGACGATTTGGGCATCCTTATCGGCCGGGAGCTGGGCTAGGTTCTGCGCGATCTGGTCGAAGGGGATAAATGCATCGGTGGCTGCAAGCTCACCTTCGTAGGGGACGTGGACGTTGATCAGGGGGAAGTCCTTGTTTTCAAGCATCACGGCCAGGCCATCGGGAGTGACGTCAGTATATGAACCACCATTGGCGACCGGCACCGTCTCGGTTTGCGTTGTCGTGTCACTTTCTGCCGGCAAAGGCGCGACCGTGTTTTGCCCACCACAAGCATCCAGGAGTAAAACCAGGAAAGCCAGAACGAGGGCAAGAATGGAAAAGAGAGGCCTTTCTTGATTCATCGAGCACTTCTCCACTCATTAAAATAAAAAAGGAGATTAGTCGTTGCTGACCAATCTCCAACCATTTTTATCTCTATCGGCTGTGTCTGCCAAGCGCCGTTTGGCCTGTCGCCCATCTAACTCCGGGCAAGATTATCACCGCCGGTTCATCCAGATCCGGCATCCATTATTTCGACAAAGTTGCCGTGCCATTGGTGGAGAAAGACCTGGCCGGTGTAGGCGTTGACACTCAACATGCCGGCGATTTCCCCATCGCGCAATACGTCAATCGTGTAATAGCCAGGGAAGGGATCGGCCGTTTCCTCGACGGTCATGCCAGGCAGCGCGGTATCCGGGTACTGCTGCGCTAACTCAACTGCCTGCACAACTCTCTCCGCCGTTTCGGTTCTTAGGCGCTAGCGTTCCAGGCCGGCGCGCACACTCTCATACTCGTCTTTTGTGATTTCGCCATTGGCGTAGCGCTCCTTCAATATCTCTAGGGGTGTTTTGCCTCCACGAACTACGTGCTGGCCGCCGATATTCAGGTTCTCCGGCCGCCAACCCAGCCCGTAGGCGATGGCCGCCACAATCAGAATCACGAAAACCAATCCAAAGCCCATCATGCTTTTTAACTCCTTGTCATTACTTGCGTTGCACACCGGCCCTGATTAGGAGGCCAGATCGTGACGTATCGTTTCGTACTCTTCTTTGGTAATCTCGCCGCGAGCGTATCGCCTTTGCAAGATTTCCAGTGCGCTCCCTTGGCGGCTTGTCGTTTCCGATTGCTGCTCCTCGCCCGCATGGCGGCTGAAATTACTTCTGCCACTTGCGGGAAATAGTTTGGTCAGTAGCCAAATACCGAGGACGACAATACCTATCCAAAGAACACCGGTGAGCAAGAGGTTCCACCCTCCGCCCATATGGTTTCCCCAAAACATCATCTTTATAACCTCCGCGGCAACCCTTACTATCGTGTTGCCAGCTTAACTCGTTTACATTCACAAGCATAGCAGCCAGGTGTAACGGGCAATGCGCGAAAGTATGACAATTTTGTAACAGTTTTGGGCAGTCTACTGGGGCGGACGTGCACACTGATGTGTACGTGGACGCGGGCGCGCAAAGAAGAAGAGGGGAAAGCAAGCCTGGAACGGGGCTATGGCAACAAGGGCATCACAAAGGTGAAGGCACTTCCCTTCTCTGGTCCTGCGCTCTCAGCCCATAGGCTGCCCCCATGGGCTTCAATGAGATGGCGGGCAATGGTCAGGCCAATGCCGCTCCCCCCGCCGGCGCGCGAACGGGATTTGTCTACCCGGTAGAAGCGCTCAAAAATATGTGGGAGATGCTCCGGGGCAATGCCGATGCCGGAATCTGAAACACGGACGACGAGCCCCTCCTCAGTCGATTGGGCTGTTACCTCCACCCGGCCGCCGCTCGGCGTGTACTGAAGGGCGTTGCCGAGTAGGTTCATCATCACCTGGGTCATGCGCCACTTGTCGGCCGACACGACCGGTAGCTGTGGCGGTAACCGAACCTCCAACTGGACACCCTTTTCCTGATACTGGGGATGTAACCGCGTAACGGCATCTTCGATGAAGCGCGCCGGATCTATGCGCTCTCGTTCCAAAAGCATCTGCCCGGCTTCGGCTCGCGAGAGCTGTTCCAGGTCTTGAACCAAACGTTGCAGGCGCGTTACCTCTCGTTCGACCTGTTGGAATGTTACCGGCTCTGGTGGTAGCACTTCGTCCACTAAGCCTTCCATGACACCCTTGATATTGGCCAGAGGGGTCCGCAACTCGTGCGCTACGTCTCCCACGAGTTGTCGCCGGCGTTGCTCCGTCTCCGCCAATTGTCCTGCCATCTGGTTGAATGCCTGCGCCAGCGCGCTCAGTTCATCCTCGCCCGGCACTTCTACGCGCTGCTCATACTCTCCGGCAGCGATGCGCTGGCTGGCTGTTTTCATCCTCTGAATAGGACCCACCAGTCGGCGAGTGACGAAGGTGCTGACAATCAGGGCTGTCAACAGCGCCGCCCCAGCGGCGACCAATAGAATCTGCCTGACGGCCACGACAAAGCTTTCGTTCAGACTATCAACAAGCTCCTGGCTATTGCCCACCATGTGCAGCATCTCTTCCATGCGCTCTGTGTGACGGGCCAGCGCGGCCGGCGCTGATAGTTGCGCGGCAAGGACGAGAGAAACAACCCCGGCGATAATGATGATCACGTAGGAGAAGAAGAGTTTAACTCCCAATTGTCGCCGGATTCGCTCCATGAGTTTCATGAGGGTTCATCCTCGAAACGGTACCCCAGGCCCCAAACGGTGTGAATCAGCTTTGGATCGGCCGGATCATCTTCTACTTTCTTCCGCAGTCGGCCCACATGTACATCGACCAATCGTTCATCACCGTAATAATCCGTGCCCCACACTTGCTCCATCAGTTGCTCGCGACTGAGCGCTCGCCCACTATGGCGCATAAGCGCGTGCAACAGATCGAACTCGATGGGCGTTAAGTCCAGCTCCTGACCACCCCGCCATACTACGCGGCCTGCCGGGTCCAGACGCACATGGCGGAAGACAAACTGTGCGCTAATGCTTTCTGCCGTGCCGCCCACGCGGCGTAGCGACGCCTTGACGCGCGCCACCAACTCCCGCGGGCTGAACGGTTTCGTAACGTAGTCATCGGCGCCCAACTCCAGCCCTACGACCCGGTCAATTTCGTCAGCTCGTGCGGTTAACATGATCACATAGACATCGCGAAGGGCAGGGGCAACGTCGCCACTACGCAAGCGACGTAACACATCCAAGCCATCCAGTTCGGGCAGCATGATGTCCAGCACTATCAGGTCCGGCTCGAAGGTGCGCGCTTCCCGTAGCGCCGCTTGTCCATTCAGCACCACCCGCACTTCGTAACCTTCTTGCTCCAGATAGGCCCGCACGGTTTGCAGTAGCGTTTGTTCGTCGTCAACGAGCAAAATCTTGTGGGCCATGATCGCCGTTCGCCTTATTCGATACTTATCACCACAATCTTTGTTCCTTTCCCCGGTTCGGACGCCACCTCTAAACGCGCTCCCACGGCTTCGGCTCGCTCGCTAGCACCCAAAAGCCCGAAGTGACTACCCCGCGCGAGCTCGACGGCACGTTCGGTTGCATCGAAACCAACACCGTCATCGCTCACGGTTAGCGTTGTCCTGTCGTGCGCGAACTCAAGCGACACGACGGCTCGGCTTGCCTTGGCATGGCGCCCAACATTCCGCAATGCCTCTTGTGCAATGCGATAATACGCCAGTTCTGTCTTGTGGTGGAGCCGGCGCGCTTCTCCCTTCGATATGAAGTCTACAGGAATGCCCAGTGTAGTCGCTTGGTCACGAGCCAGAAGGTCCAGCGCTGGAGCCAAACCTAGATCATCCAAATAGCTCGGTCGCAGATCGCGCGTCATCCGGCGCAAGTCGATGATAGTCGCTGTCGCTAGCGCTTCCATTTCCGCCAGTTGATCTTCCGTCGGGCCGGTCGCTTTCGTCCGGGCCAATTGGACACGCTGGTTGAGAGCAATGAGTGACTGAATGGTGTCGTCATGGAGTTCGCGTGCCAAGCGGTGGCGTTCCTCTTCTTGCCCGGTCGTCAGCGCGCCGAGGTAATCTCGTAGGCCCTGCTGTGCCATTTGCAGGCGGCGAGCCATACCGATCAGCTCGCTCTGCAGCTGGCGAATCTCGCCAATGCCGCCAACCGGCTCGCGCACGGCGTCGAATTCGCCGCGACCCAGAGCGGTGGTACGAGCGGCCAGGTCTTGCAGTGGTTGCACGATCTGGCGTGCAGCGAACCACAGCCCAGCCAGAGCGACAGCCAGCGCCGGCAGTAGAATAAACGGAGCCAATTCCGTTTGGCGCAGCAGGGGGTCGGTCATCTCTCGCCATGCCTCTTCCATAACCAACGCCCAGCCGACGGGTGCCACGGGAGTAAAGCTCACGACGTGTTCATCGCTACCGGTATCGAGGAATGTCGTGCCGATCTCGCCCCGCAGCGCTTCGGCCACACCGGGATGATCGACGATCGGGGTGTCGTGTCCGGCTGAATCGGTGTGACCGGTCTGATACAGAAGTGTTCCGTCGGGGGCGATGAGGTAGGCAACAGTGTGGTCGCCAGGACGCACGACCCTACTTAGGGCGTCTCGGGCGATGACTGCTGGATCAAACGCGCCAACGGTCACAATGCCTTCGGTCGCAGACGCTACGAGTATGACCGGCGCGCCGGTACGCGGGTCTGGGAAGGCAGGCACGAAGGCGTTATCAGCTATCGACTGCCATTGACTCTCCACCACCTGTCCCCACCACTCCGGGTCATCGGCGGCCTGCACCTCTCCTTCGGGGCCGAGAATAGCCAAGGCCGTGAAGTCATCACGGAAGGCGGCGCTATCGGCCAGGGCGGTCGCTGGGGAAACGTGCGCGGCATGGAGAGCCAGATTAGCAACGGCTGCTGCGCGTCGCTGCAATTGTTCCTCCATTGCGGCCGCGGCGGCGCGGGTAGTCCGCTCGTCCCGCTCGCCCACCATTTGCCTCATCGCTCGCTGGTGGAGGGACAGCCCACCAATGGCAATAGCCGCTAGGAGTAAGGTCAGCGGCAGGACGGTAAAGAGGAAGAGCTGAACTGAAAGGCTACGTAGGCGAATCATGAGGCGATGAGGCCCAGCGAGACCGCGCGCATGACGGCCTCGGTACGGGTGTTGGTTTGGAGTTTGGCATAAATGTGGGCCAGATGCCCCTGGACGGTGCGGTCGCTGATGAAAAGCTGGGCGCTGATGGCCTTGTTGGTGTAGCCGCGAGCGGCCAGGGAGAGCACCTCAAGCTCGCGCTCAGTCAATGGCTCATATATAAAGTCCGAGGTAACTGCCCGGGCTCGGATGGTCGGATCAAGAACCTGTTTGCCTTCATAGACGTCGCGGACAGCCTGAATCATGGCGGACGGCGGCGCCGTCTTGAGGACATAGCCGTTAGCGCCGGCGGCCAGCGCGGCCTGGACATAGGGAGTGTCATCGTAAGCGGTCAGGATGAGGACTCCCGTCGTTGGGTGCTCCGCGCGGCACCAGCGGGCGACCTCAATGCCGGTTGATTTAGGCATTTGGACGTCAAGGACGGCCACATCGGGCTGGTGCCTGGTAATAAGACGGCGGGCGGAATCGCCGTCATCGGCTTCGGCTATGACGCGTAGATCAGTCGCGCTCTCGAGGAATTGGCGAATACCGGCCCGCACCACCGCGTGATCGTCGGCCAGGAGGATAGTAATGGAAGTAGTCATGTAATCGAGAAAAGTAACTAGAAACCGGTTGAAGGTCAAGCACATGTAGGTGCTATTCCTCTTCTGGCGATGTGACGGCCAATTGGAGCCTCGAAGTGCAGAATCCGGCTCGCCTATACGACTGGGCTGGCATGGTCGTTGACTGACAGTTGTTACCGAGAATCAGCAGTCTGTTAAGAATCATCGGTGCAGTGCGCTAAGGGTTACACCTCGATGTCGGAGATAGTTGTAGAGCGTCCCCCTGGAAATCGATAGCTGCTCGCAAATCTCCTTCACCGTCAATTCGCGTTCCTGGTACAGTTTCTCGGCGATGATGGCCGTGTGCTGGGCCTTCTTGGATAGCCCTTTCGGCCGGCCCCCTACCCTGCCCCGCGCCCTAGCCGCCGACAGCCCGGCCTTGGTGCGCTCGCGGATGATGTCTCGCTCGAACTCGGCCAGGGCGGCGAAGACGTGGAAGGTAAACTTCCCGTGCGGCGTCGTGGTGTCTATCTGGTCATTCAGGCTGTGGAGCGCCCCGCCCTTTTCCTGTATCTCGTTCACCAGGTTGACCAGGTCCTTGAGCGAGCGGGCCAGCCGGTCGAGCTTCCAGATGACGACGATGTCGCCTTCGCGGAGCTGGTCCAACAGCTTCTGGAGTTCCGGCCGCTCGCGGGTCGAACCGGTTATCTTTTCCTTATAGATTTTGCCACAACTGGCGGCTTGCAGGGCATCGAGCTGAAGTGAAAGGTCCTGGTCTTGCGTGCTGACGCGAGCGTAGCCAATTTTCATTACTATTGTCCAACTAAACGGTATATATGAGTATTATCTAAATCTTGTTTTATTATACACTATTTTGGACGCTTTAGAAGCGGGAAGAGAAGATGGGGAGGAAAACACAAGCGGGGGCGACCAAGTGTATAAATAAACGAACGTTTTGTTGGCCGGGACTCGCCATCTCAATTCCAATCGCAGGTTGCTGTTAGATGGAACCGTGCGACTATAGACAAGGGATGCCAGCGGGTGTTGATGATTAGAGGGACGTGCTACAACAGCGGCTCCAATTCAAGAACTACCTTCTTAGCTATTTGGGCAAATTCGGTCACTTGATTGGCAAGTATATCAACCGTAGTCCCTGGCATATCGTGCGCGGCTGCGTATGAATATGCCCCGTCGGTCATTGATAAGTTGTGCCCTATCACGTGGCGCTTCTCTATATTCAACTTCATTAATTCCAACTCGTCTGCGGTTAGAACGGAGAAGGGATTAATGGAAAGTTTTTCATATAGATCCGTGGCCCTATCCACATTTTGGAAGCGATTGCCAATGGCTCTTTTGGCGTTCATTCTCTGCGCTTCCTCAGCGGGAAACATCTGCCTGACAAGGTGTTTGTAGGCGGTCTTCTGGTACGTCTCGAAGGCGGTTAACACATCTTCGTGCGCGTTGCCTAATATCCGGTAAGACAGTTCTCTATTACCATTTCCCGCAACAGATTCAGCCAGGTCAATTTGCTGAAGGATGAGCTCGATTTCGCGTTCAAAGTGAACATGTAGATTATTGCATCCACAATCAGGACAGAATAATGCAATCGCATAAACGCCATACTCTCGACCACAAGTATCGCAGGCCAGATTCCGAATCAGATCCTCCCGCCATGCTCGAGGCTCAGGGGTACGATCTGGTTTAAAGTCCATCTTGATGGAAACAAGACCACCTCTAGGTTGTGAGCGGTTGAAGTCTCTGGCCATCTTCTGGAGGTGATCGTTAATATCCTTTGAAGCGACCCATTCGATGTATTTCTGTATGACTCTGATGTCGCCATCATAGTTAAATTCATCATCGTCGGCGTCGGTGCCACAATACGGACATGTCGTTCCCCGTGATCCTGGAGATCTCCTGATTCGCGAACCCTCCAAGATTTCTGGTGTTTGAGTGTTGCCAAGAAGAAACAATCGCGGCGTGCACTCCTCATTGGGGCACCAGCGATAGACCTTTCCACTTGGGCTTTTAGGCAATGGGATGTTGAGTTCCATATTGCCTTTTGTGCCGCCGACTTTGTATTTCTCGAGACGAGTGAAACGCAAATCTGGCATCTTCTACTCCGCTAACTGGAACTTTACAGCTGCAAAATGGTCTTCCCGCAGACGGGAAGACTCTGATAGGTACGCCCCCCTCCCTCCTCTATTGGCCTCCTGCAAAAACTACTGAGTAGCGGATGATCCGTTTAGCAATCCGGCAGATCGTCCAGATTATTTCTCGCCGTATTGTCCCTATCTGTCCGAAGGTATTTACCGGTGCTGCCGTTAACCACCCTGATTTCGGTTTCTTTGCCGTCCTGCCAGCGAACGTAATACGAATTGGCGCCGCTTTCAATATCTTGAATGGCATCCCCCTTCTTGCGTGGAGACCACCACTCACCGTGGGCGCACAAGCTCGTAATGTCGCCATTCCTATCCTTACCCGTATGGGTTACTCGTCGTCTTGCCATGCTCTTGAACTCCTTATTCAGCAAGTTTCTGGCGTAATGTTCTTATTAATTACGCTCATGGCGTAAATATACACCCACTGCTATTTCCTGTCAAGGCGTAACTATGATAAGATGTACGCACATACAGAATAGATAACCATACTGGGAGGTCCTATGGAGATCGGGCTGGAACTCAGGGCCATACGAAAAAGCCAACGATATACGCTATCCAAGGTGAGTGAGGAAACAGGAATATCCGTCTCTTTTTTGTCAGACTTGGAAAGGGGAAGGACGAACCCATCACTCGATACATTGGAAAAACTAGCGACCTTTTATCAAGTGCCTCTCAATAACATTCTAGCAAATGCGGAGGCTGGCTCATTGCCAATTGTCCGGTCGTATCCCGCAGGATTCGAAGATTTTCTTGAAGCGATACCTGGCGGCGTGGACGAAGAATTTCAAGAACTCTTGCTACGAGTCGAGACGCGCTCAAAACACCGAGCTGAAACAAAGGAAGAATGGTTGCAACTATACTACTCGCTCAAATCTATTTTAGGCCGGTAGTTCAATGTCTATCGTAACAGAGCGGGATGCACAGGAACGGCTAAGAGATCTGGTCCAGGAATGCAAGACAAAGCTAGGAGTAGACAGGATACCTCTATACCAAGGGACAAATCATCCACTTGCCCAGCTGCTAAACATCGAGATTCGAGAAGAACGGGGGGTGCCGCACGGCGGCTGGTATGTCCCAGGTGAGCTGCCCTACATTGCCATCGATCCGTATGCTACTTATCCGGAGCGGCTCAATTTCACTTTTTACCACGAGATTACACACCATCTGCTTCGCACTGATGGTGAGCTGTACGGATTTCTTGACGACCACGCTCCCACGGGTTTTGATCGTGTCCGTGAAGATTACTGCGATCTCGGGGCAGCCGAGTTCTTAATCCCTCGTGCAGACGTGAGGGCGACATTTCAAGACAGAGGCTTTTTCATGGCGCTGCTGCAGGATTTTGATATTTCCTATCCTGCTTCCAAGCCGGCAATCGCTATTCAAATGGCCCAATGTGCGCCACATCAATGCGTTATAGTTGCCTGTGAACCCGGTTGGTTGTCGGGGCAAGATCAAAGTCAACCTCTTATTGATGCAAAGGGCATACCCCAACAAACGCTACTGGTGAGCTACTCGTCCAGGTCTCCAAGCTATGCGTACCCCTGTGCCAGAGGCACCCCGATTCCAAAGCATCATCTTATATCTAACGCTTATGCCGAGAGAGCGTCTTTGAGAGGTAAAGCCGATATACCGTTTCGCAGCGGGAAACAGTGGCCGGTGGATTGTGAGGCGTTCTACTACAAAGGGAAAGTGTATGCGGCCTTTAACATCACCAGCCCACCATCCAAGTATCAACAGGCCTTTGCCTTTTTCGCCGAATAAAAGTGTTGAACTATTTCAGCCTGCCTCATACGTCACCGCAAACACCGTATCCGCCAGCCATCGCTTGAACGATGGATTGTCCATAAACTGTTTGAACAACTCGGTATGATCGGTCAGCAATGACACAATCACCCGCTGGAGTGCGTTGTCGTGCTCGATACGCGCGTTCTGCTTGTCCGAGTTCTTCATGGCGTTCTGGTAGGCCTGATCGGCCGCTACCTTGGCCGGAATCTCCTCGCTGATCACCTTCCCGATCTTGTCCGCGTCCCGCCATTCGATGCTACCGAACATGTCGTTGAACGCCTGCAGGATGTTGGATAGCCGGTCCAGCTCCGGTTCCATCATGAAGCCGCCGCCTTCGACCGGCACGGGGCCGATCGGTCCGTCCTCATCAGCCAGGGCAATGGTGATCGACACCCGCACCTCGGCGCGGTAGCTATCCATATCAATCGCCTCCAGGATGCCCTTCGATAGGTCGTCTTCTCGTGGGGCCGGCAGTTTGGGGATCAGAAAATTGAGGAACGTCGCCAGCCGCTCCCAGTCGGCGTTGCTGTAGGGCAGGATGGACGACAGGAAGTTGTAGGTGCGCACGAAGGCCTTGGCCTTGCTCTTGAAATCGACCTGGCCGTCCTCGTCGAGGTCGTTGTAGACAGCGACGCAGGTGTCGAGGATGGGGTCGAGCTTGTCGCGGTCGGCCCCGCCCAGATAAAGTTCCACCAGCCCCGCTACCTGCTCCCAGCTATAGACCTGATGGCCATCGAGGCCGGCCTTCAGGTCGTGGAGCTTGTTGGGATCGGTTTCCTCGCTCAGGATGGTCGTGCGGTAATAGGGCTCGAATGAGGTCTGGATGGTGTCGGCATCGTTGGCAAAGTCGAGCACAAAGGTGTCGTGCTTCTGTGGGTGCGCCCGGTTGAGCCGCGAGAGCGTCTGCACGGCCTTGATGCCGGACAAGATCTTGTCCACATACATCGTGTGCAGCAGCGGCTCGTCGTAGCCGGTCTGGAACTTGTCGGCCACCACCAGGAAGCGATACGGGTCTTCGCGGAAGCGCTCCTCGATCAGGTTGCTGGAGAAGCCGTTGAGCGACCCCTCGGTCACCTTCACCCCGCCGTACTCGTGCTCGCCGGAGAAGGCGACGATGGCCTGGAACGGGCTTTTACGCTCCTGCAGATAGTCGCGGATGGCGTGGTAATAGTCGATAGCCCGGCGGATGCCACTGGTGACGACCATCGCCCGCGCCTGCCCGCCAATCTTGTTCTTGGCCATGACCTGATCGTGGAAATGGTCGACCATGATCTCGGCCTTCTGGCGGATGGCGTACTGGTGCCCCTCCACGTAGCGGCGCAGCTTCTTTTGGGCCTTTTTGGCGTCGAACTCCGGGTCATCCTCCACCTTCTTCATCAGGCGGTAGTAGCTGGCGACCGGGGTGTAGTTCTGTAGCACGTCGAGGATGAACCGCTCCTGGATGGCTTGCTTCATGGTGTAGCTGTGGAACGGCCGCCGCTTGACCATTCCGCCGTCCTCGAAGGCATCGCCGAATATCTCCAGCGTCTTGTTCTTGGGCGTGGCCGTGAAGGCGAAGTAGCTGGCGTTGGGCAGCATCTTGCGCGACTCCATGACGCGGTTGATCTCGTCCTCGGTGTCTTCCTCCTCCACTTCGGCCAGTGTCTCATTCATCTTGCCCGCCGTGCGCCCGCCCTGGCTGCTGTGGGCTTCGTCAATGAGAATGGCAAACGTCCGGCCGCGGTGCTCGTCGCCTATGTCGTTAACGACGATAGGAAACTTCTGGACGGTCGTGATGATGATCTTCTTGCCCTCAGTGATGAAGCGGCGCAGGTCACCGGATCTATCGGCGTGGCCGACAACCGACCCTACCTGGGCGAATTGCCTGATCGTGTTTTTGAGCTGCTTATCCAGCACGCGCCGGTCGGTGACGACGACAACCGAGTCGAATACCGGCTGACTGCCCTGCTCCAGCCCGACGAGCTGGTGGGCCAGCCAGGCGATGGAGTTGCTCTTGCCGCTGCCGGCCGAGTGCTGGATGAGATAGCGCCGGCCCGCGCCGCTGGTCCGCGCGTCGGCCAGCAGCGCCCGCACCACGTCGAGCTGGTGGTAGCGGGGGAAGATCTGCTTATCGCGCTTCTTGCCGCTGCGGTCGTCCTTTTCGGCTACGACCTGGGCGTAGTTCTCCAGGATGTCGGTAAGGCTCTCGCGGGTCAGGATGCGCTCCCACAGGTAAGCCGTCTTCAGCCCGTCGGGGTTGGGCGGGTTGCCCGCGCCGTCTAGGTAGCCCCGGTTGAAGGGCAGGAACCACGATGCCTTGCCCTTCAGCTCGGTGCAGAAGCGCACCTCCTGGTCGTCGACGGCGATATGGGCCACGCAGCGCTTGAACTGGAAGAGCAGCTCGCGCGGGTCGCGGTCGCGGCGGTATTGCTCAACGGCGTCCTCGACGGTCTGCTTGGTCAGCCGGTTCTTAAGTTCGAAGGTGAAGACGGGCAGGCCGTTGATGAACAGGCACAGGTCGAGGGCCAGCTTTGTCGCGTCCACGCTGTATTGCAACTGCCGGGTGACGCTGAAGATGTTCTCGCGGTAGCGGCGCTCGGCCCGCGTGTTGCCGGGAGTGGGCGTGCCGTAGAACAGGTCGATGGTCGCCGGGCCGTGCTTGATCCCCTTGCGCAGCACGTCGATAACGCCACGTTTGGCGATCTCGCCTTGCAGGCGGTTGAGGAACGCGCGCCGCTTGGGGCCGTCCTTCTCCAGGTCAAAACCCTCGACGATCTCCGGCTGGGTAGTGTGCAGGAAGGCCAGCAGCTTGCCCAGATCGACGGCGTGGTCGCGGTCGTATTCGGCCGGACTGCCCTCGATGTAGCCGCCGAGGACGGGCATTGTTTCTCTGACGGCGGTCGGGCGACGGGAGTCGCCTTCGTCGGCGGCCGACGGTCGTCCCGTCATCGCCGCGACAATAATCCGCTCCAGTTCTTTTTCGCTGGTGTCGCTATGGGGCATCGGTCTCTTCCTCCCACTCGACCGGCTCGGCGTCGGGGTTGCTGTCCTCGTCCGACTCCGACTCGATCTCCTCAAACTCTTCCGGCAGGGAAGCCGCCGCGGCGCGGACGTCCAGTTTTCCCGTCACCACGTCGGCGATGAGCCGGGTGCGGTATTCGCGGATGAGGTCGATTTCGCGTTCGACGCGTGAAATAGCGGCATGCAATTCAATGAGCTCGGCCTCCAACCCTTGCATGATTCGCGTTTGTTCCTCTCTCGGCGGCAAGGCCACAGGTATCATGCCAAAGCGGTCAGTATACAATCTAAGAAACCCTGCGGTTCCTGTGCCAAGCCCTTTTGACTCGATTCGGAACTTGTGCTTCATCAGAGGTGTTCGGAACAGAGCTGTTAAATAGTGCAAATCCACATCCCCAATGGGATCGAATACCGCGTAATCTGGACTTGCTACTCCATGAATCTCCGAAGCAAAGACAAGACCATTGTTCGCTTGCAATCGGTTCAGAACGACTTGACCTGGATGGACGACTTTGTACCCAACGAGGGTTGGTGCTTGGCCGGGGCGCGCGAAGTGCTCATCATGCGGCACCAATCCCTGAATCATTCGCAGCGATAAAAGCGTTTCCTCGCCTGTCGTAGACCGCACGTCAACTTCTCTAAGAAGGTATTTGATCCGCATCACATCCCAATGCGCCGGAATATTCCCCAGCCACTCAACGCCCGACGGCCGCAGCAGGACGTCCGGGTCAAGGCCGCGGGTGACGGCGCGGTGGATGATGGCCTGCTTCTGCTCGTTCAGCAGGGCGATGAGCTTGCGCTTGGCGTGGATGGTGCGGTTGATGCGGCCGTCGATGTGGTCGAGGAAGCGGGCGATGGCGTGTTGTTCGGCTAAAGGTGGGACAGGAATCCGAAATGCTCCCAGCCGCGTCTCTGCAATGGCTGGATATGCAATCCCAACGGAATGTGCTGTCACTTGTTCGGTAAATGGGTCACTTTGGACGAAATAGCTAACGTATTTAGGCTCGAGCGATGGCCCGGGCGTAAGTACGGCGAACCCAGTCGATGCGATCAGATCGTCACTGCCTTCGCTCACGTAGTAGACTGCCTTTAGATACGTTCGCACCGTTGATACGATTGTATCGCCCTCTTGGAGAATTCGACGCGCACGAGAGGGCGCATCAGCAAACGCCAGCTTCTGCGGTTTTGCGGTGAGCCGACCAGTCCCCACGCTCCCGATATCAATGTATCGGAATTCATAGGTTGGCTTGGTGCTTTCTGGAAGGGCTCGCGCGTTTATTTTTGTTGCACGCTTTAGAGGTATTGCCTCCCAATGCTCCGGCACTTCGCCCAGCCACGTCACGCCAGAGTCTCTGTAAGAAACGTAGGGTTTGAGCCTCATTGGGTTAGCCCTTTAACAGATCCAGCCATTCGTAGGCGGGCCTTTTTGCCTGAGCCGCCCGGCAAACCTCGAACAAGCGTCGATGTCGTCGGGCATAATCAAGTATGGCAGCCACTTGCGTCGGATATGTGGCAGAGGATGGAACTAGGTTGTCGAATCCCAAGCCAAGTTCATGGCAGAGATCAATGAATTCTTCACGGTTAAAACTGCTCGTCAGCATCTCTTTGAAGCGATACGTATCAAGCAGTATGGGCGCATGCCGAGCATCTGCCTGTTCAACAGTCATTTCGCTGGCCACCATAAAAGCTTCCGGAAGCAACTGTATAATTGAGGCATTGTAATCAGTAGGTTGCCTACCTAAGCCCGTACCCTCTTCATGTACACATTCAATGAGTTTCAACCCGGCCAATTCATCGAGCAGTTTAGGCGAGAAGTTGTCAAATCTGTTGAGGAAACCGGTTTCGCCATCGACCGATTCTGGCGTTCCATCCGGATCCCAATCGATTGTTACCCGTCGGCCTGTATCATCGCCGACATACCAGATTAGTGACTGGATCGCTTCCAAGTGTCGTTGAGTCAGTTTCATCGAATCATCCGCCTGAAAACTACGCGTTAGATAGTCTCTACCAAAATTTCATCCAACAACCCTTCGGTCTCCTGCTCCAACGCTTCGATATCGGCGCGGATCTCCGCCAGCGACCGCAGTTGCGGCGGCTTGTAGAAGTGGCGCGTGAAGGAGATCTCATAGCCGGTCTTCGTCTTGGCTGGGTCGATCCAGGCATCGGGGGCATAAGGCAATACTTCGCGGCGGATGAAGGTTTCGACGCCGCCCGGCTCCAGCAGGGGGATCTGCTCCGTATCGCGCTTGTCGGGGTCGGGCTCATACTCAACCACGCGCTCTTTGCCGCCGAGGGTGGCCGAGAACAGGCCGCGCCGCGGGTCGGCGGGCGTGCCCGGCTTGTGGATTTTGCGGATGACCGGCAGCCCCTCGTCGTCACTGCCGCCGGCGCGCCGCGCATCGGCCAGCAATGCCTTGATCTCCTTCGTCGCGTAGGCGCGCTCCGGGTCGATGCCGCGCAGCCGCAGCGGCCGCTCGACCGTCACCTTGCGGTAGCCGAAAGCGGCGTTGGGGAAAATCTTCGACTGCTCCGTCTCCTCGAAAGCCAGGAAGGTCGCCACGATGCGCGCGATGTCCTCCGGGGCCAGCTCGCAATTCTTCTTGCCCAGGTTCTTGCGCAGCGAGCGGTACCAGCCGGTGGCGTCGATCAGCTGCACCTTGCCCTCGCGGTGGGCCGGCTTGCGGTTGCTCAGCACCCAGATGTAGGTGGCGATGCCCGTGTTGTAGAACATGTTCAGCGGCATGGCGATGATCGCCTCCAGCCAGTCGTTCTCGATGATCCATTGCCGGATGTTGCTCTCTCCCTGCCCGGCGTCGCCGGTAAAGAGCGACGAGCCGTTGTGGACCTCGGCAATGCGGCTGCCCAGCGGCGTGGCGTGCTTCATCTTCGACAGCATGTTGGCCAGGAACATCAACTGGCCGTCGGACGAACGGGTCAGCAGGCTGAACTCGCCGTCGTCGTTATGGTTGATCATGAAGCGCGGGTCGCGGATGTCGCCCTTGCCGCCCATGCGCTCCAGATCGGTCTTCCAACTAGAGCCATAGGGTGGGTTGGAGAGCATGAAATCGAACTCGCGGCCGGGGAAGCCGTCCTGCGACAGCGTCGAGCCTAGGGTGAAGTTCTCGGCCTCCTCCCCCTCGCCCTTCAGCAGCAGGTCGGCCTTGGTGATGGCGTAGGTTTCCGGGTTGACTTCCTGGCCGTAGAGGTGGATGGAGACGTCCTTGCCGTGCTCGGCAGCCAGCTCGCTCAGCCGCTCCTCGGCCACGGTCAGCATGCCGCCCGTGCCGCACGCGCCGTCATAGACCAGGTAGGTGCCCGACAGGATGTCGTCGGCGATAGGCAGGAAGATGAGGTCGGCCATCAGGCGCACCACGTCACGCGGCGTGAAGTGCTCGCCTGCCTCCTCGTTGTTTTCCTCGTTGAAGCGGCGGATCAGCTCCTCAAACAGCGTGCCCATGGCGTGGTTATCGAGCGCGGGCAGGCGGATGTCGCCGTTGGCCCCGCGCACCGGCTCCGGGCCGAGGTTGATGGATGGATCGAGGAATTTCTCGATCAGGCTGCCGAGGATGTCGGCCTCGACCAGGGTGGGGATCTGGTTGTGGAATTTGAACTTGAGCAGGATGTCCTGCACGTTGGGCGAGAAGCCGTCAAGATAGGTCTCGAAGTCGGCCTTGAGCTGCTGTGCCTTGGCCCGCGAGCGCAGGTCGCGCAGGGTGAAGGGCGAGGCGTTGTAGAAGGCCTGCCCGGCGGCCTGGCGCAGCGCGGCGTCCTGGTTGGTGACCCCGGCCGCGTCGAGCTGCTTTTTCATCGACAGAACGGCGTCTTTAGTCGGTTCCAGCACGACATCCAGCCGCCGGATGACGGTCATGGGCAGGATGAGGTCGCGGTATTTGCCGCGGGTATAATAGTTATGCAAGACATCGTCGGCGATACCCCAGATAAAGCCGGCGATCCAGTTTAGTTGGGTCGATTCCATGAAGCTACTCAGATGATTCAGGTGTAGAAACAAAAATTTGTTTATACAAAAATTGTCTATGAAAAAATTGCGCGACGCGGGTAGCGAACGGTGTTGGCAACCCGGCGCGCCTGACTTGATGCGCCGTTGAAGCCCGAAGACCAGCCCTAGCCTCGAGGACGGCCCAATCATACCCCGCCCGTGGCGATCGCGCAGATTCTTGTGCCAGTGGTGACACCTTGCTATAGTGACTTCACTCCCCACATTATGATCGATAAAAAACCAAATACCGCCATCTCCGACCAGCTCATCGCCCTTCTCCTCGCCCTGCCCTGGCTCGACATCCTGGCCGAAGCCTACAAGCTGCTACGCAGCCTCTGGCGCGGTCTGGCCGACGAAGGCATGTATGAAGTCCTGGAGCATGAATCGACCTTGGAACTCCTCGACCGCCAAGGCAAGCGCGCCCGGTTCCAGAAGCGCCAGAAGGTCCGCTACCTGCAGAACAACATCATCGCCTATCAGGATCATGGCTGGAGCGACGGCCAGAGCCTAGTAGATTATCAGTGCTCGCCCGGCGTGGTTGTGGATCAATACCGGCCGGGCCAGAAGACCTACATCCTCATCTCCCTGCGCGAAAGCAAGCAGCGCGGCGACCAGGACGAGTTCCATATCCGTTGGAACCTGAATGATGCCTTCCGGCGATCTCAGGAGCAATGGGAGACGGAAGTCAGCCATCGGACCCGGCAACTACTGGTGCGGTTGATCTTCCCCAAGACCCGGCCGCCGGTGCGTGTCTGGCTGGGCGAATACCTGCGCCGGCGCACACGGCTACTGGATGACTCGGCGATGCAGCGGCTCCCCAATGGTCGCTGGCAGGTGGAATGGCAAACGGAGCGCCCGCGGCTGCACGAGCGCTACGCGCTTAAGTGGGAATGGTGACAAAAAAAGGCGCCAGGCCCGCGGTGCCCAGCGCCCTTCCCTCTCAGGTTCCCGATCCGCCGCTCATCATTCTGCTCCTTTGGCACGCCCGGCCCACGGCTGTCAACGACCAGGGAGTGCCACACAACGGGGAAAACCTAGCTAGAAGATGATTGAATTATAATCACTATTGATGGTGTTTGTCAAGCGTCTTCGGAACTGGATTTTTTATTTGCCCCGGGCTTAGGGCCTGGATTGTGCACTTCGGAGGCATAGGCAGTCACTGCTTCGGCCGTGGTAAACCAGCTGTTTCCCAACCGGACGGCCCAGATGTCGCCCCGACGAGCCAGCAGCCGCAAATGGCTGTAAGACAGACCACTGAGTTCGGCTGCCTGCTTAAGGGTGATGAGATCGCTCAGGTTGGGAGCGTTATCGGGTTGTTCTTCTGACATCAATGTTGATTATAAATGATCTGGGAGAGGCAGGATACTTCTACCTAATCGAAGCCCAGCCCTCTTTCCTTGAGCGACACATACCGGTTGTGGCCGATGATGACGTGGTCTACCACCTCGATCCCCAGCAGCTTCCCCGCTTCGACGCAGTTGCGGGTGACGATGATGTCTTCCGGCGATGGTGATGGATCGCCGGAAGGGTGGTTGTGCGAGACGACGATAGCCGCCGCGTTCTGTCGCAGCGCGTCCTTGAATACTTCAGCCACTCGGATGACGGCCGTGTTCAGGCTGCCTTTATAGACCGTTGGCGTGGCGATGACCTCGTGCCGGCTGTTGAGGAGGATGAGCCGCATGTGCTCCTGCTCCAGCAACATCATGTCAGGCATGAGCAGTTCGGCGGCATCACCGGGCGTGTTGACTCGATACCGGGGTTCGTGCGTCATGGCCATCATCCGCCGGCCGAGTTCGAGCGCCGCCTGGATGCGAATCGCTCTCGCCTCAGTCATCCCCGGCGTGCGTGCCAGCTCTAGGACACCAGCCACATATAGTTGTTGCAGGCTCTCGTAGGTCTCGGTCAGCGTCTGGCCCAGTTCGATGGCCACGCCGGTACCACTGCCGGAACCAATGACGATGGAAAGTAGCTCCCATAGCGCCAGCGCCTGCGGGCCATAGCGGTGTAGCCGGTCCTGCGGGTATTCCCCGGCCGGAAGTAAATGCGTCGCTGGTGGGTCGTCGTCCCAACGGAAAGGGAGCTCGGCCTGAACCGGCAGATAACCTCCTGCTCGTATGCTATCACACGCGGTTGGCTTCTATGGCAATGAACTGCGCAGGAGGTAACAAAACTTTACCCCCTAGACAGCACTCACTTGTATATCTTTGGTGTTACCCCACAGACATCGACGGGAGTGAGGATATCCTCCCCCCTTCCCCGGCGGCCAGTAGTCTACCGGGATGCATGCAAGGCCTTTTACCGTGTCCATAAAAACATCGCCTCTTGGCCAAAACCCCGGTATCATTGCGCCCGAGTCCCCTTATCCAGGTGTTATTGTATGAGCGATCAAAAAGCACTCGTGCCGGTTGAGCAAAAACAGGTTGTATTCTACGATGATCAGATTACAGCCGTGCTTGTTGAAGACACGGCCGGTCAACATGTCTTTGTCCCCATTCGGCCCATCTGCGACTTTCTCGGTGTAGCCTGGACCGCCCAACGGCAGCGCATCTTGCGCGACCCAGTGTTGGCTGAGGAGCTGACACCCGTGATCGTAACGATCATGGGTACCGGCCAGCGGGTGGAAACCTTGTGCTTGCCGTTGGATTACTTGAGTGGCTGGCTGTTTGGCATCAACGCCACCCGGGTGAATCCGGAAGCAAGAGAGCGCCTGATCCGCTACCAAAAAGAGTGCTACAAGGTGCTTGCCGAAGCCTTCCAGGAGGGCCGCTTAACAGCCGACCCCACGCTCGACGACCTGCTGCGCAGCGATTCCGACGCCGTCCAGGCCTACAAGATGTTACAGGCCCTGGTGAAGCTGGCCCGCAACCAGATCCTTCTCGAGGCCCAGCTACAAACCCACACCGAGCAACTGGTCGACCACGACCAGCGACTGGAGGATATCGAGGCCACGCTGGGTGATACCGGCCGCCTGGTCACACCGGACCAGGCCAGCCAGATCAGCCAGGCGGTCAAGGCCGTGGCCCTGGCCCTGGGCAAGAAGAGCGGCCGGAATGAATTTGGGGCGATCTACGGGGAACTGTACCGCAGGTTTGGCATCACCGGCTATAAGCAGTTGCCGGCGTCGAAATTTCAGCAGGCAATGGATTGGTTGACTCAATGGCACGGTGCGCTGTCTAACGATGAGGCTGGATTGCCCTTTTAAAGGGCCGTGGGAAGTATCAGGAGTACCCACGAGCCAAACCAAGTTAGGGGAAGAGGAAACCTGACCCTGAACATAGCATCTTGGTAAAGCGGATTGAGGTGGGCCGGAAACCACCAAGAAGATACCGCAATGGCTGGCTAATATGGGAAAGGCTACATTGCTTGAACGCCAGTATCCAGTGACTTATGTCGGGTCTGCGGGAAGACCGGCTGAAACCCGTATCCTGGACGACAGAACCGTTCATCATGCCGACGGTTCCAACCGATACCGCCAGGAACATTTCACAATGAGTGAAAGCAAGGATACGAACAGCGTCCCTAAGTTGGCCTATGATGTCCACCCATACGGAAGGCAGGATGGCCTAAGTGCCGCGAGGCATAGGGTCACGGAGTCCTGATAGTAGTCGTGGGCGTAACGCCCCACCAGGGAGATTGGGAAAGCCAATCACAGGGCAAAGCAGGACAGGTAACCGAATCTCAAGGACCAATGAGGCGTGCGAAATGCAAAATGCTCAAACGTACCTGGAGATAGTCAAGAGTCGTGGCGAAAGGAGGTTGGAACTCCAGCGGGTATACCACAACCTGCGCAATCGGGAACTATTTCTGCATGCCTACGGCAAACTGTACTCCAATGATGGCGCGTTGACTCCTGGCGTCAGCCCGGATGACACGGTCGATGGGATGTCACAGGCGCGCATAGAGAAAATCATCACGGACTTGGAAGCGGGAACCTATCAGTGGAATCCATCCCGGCGAGTCTATAGACGCAAAGCAAACGGCAAATATCGACCGCTAGGAATACCCGGATGGGAAGACAAACTGCTTCAAGAAGTCATGCGCATGGTGCTGACAGCATACTACGAACCGCAATTCTCGGATGCATCACATGGATTTAGACCCGGACGCGGTTGTCACACCGCATTGAACACGATACGTCACCACTGGATAGGGACAACGTGGTTCATCGAAGGTGATATCCATGGATGTTTTGACGAAATTGACACCGATAAACTGCTGTCTATCATCGCCCAAAACATCAAGGACGAACGCCTCATCAGGCTGTTGCGGCAGATGTTGGAAGCGGGCTATATGGATGATTGGCACTATCATCAAACATACTCGGGAACGCCCCAGGGAAATGTAATCAGCCCGCTACTGGCCAATATCTACCTCAATGAACTGGACAAGTTCATTGAGAAGGAACTCCTTCCCCGCTACAACCGAGGATACAAACGCAGGAATAACCCGGCCTATAACCACCAACAAAGCCTGATGAAGAAAGCACTGCGACATGCAGATACCGAACGATACAAGGCGTTGGCCCAGCAACTTCGCACCATGCCGTCAAAGGACAACTATGACCCGGGTTTCCGACGCCTCAAGTACGTGCGGTATTGCGATGACTTCCTGCTAGGATTCATCGGGCCAAAGTCAGAAGCGGAAGAAATCAAGCGAAAGATTGGTGCGTTTCTGGCCGGACTAGGGTTGACATTATCGGCTGAAAAGACGCTAATCACCCACGCTACCCAAGGACGAGCGCGCTTCCTGGGATACGACATTCACGTCGCCATCGCTAATAGCCGACAATATCATCGACGACGCACAGCCAATGGCAAGGTGATGCTGAAGGTCCCCGGTGAACGCATCAAAGAATGGCGTAGCCGGTACATGAAGGGTGAAAAGCCGGAAACACGCCCCGAACTGCTACACCTATCCGATTATGACATCGTGGTAAAATACCAGCTAGAGTTTCAAGGACTGGTGAACTATTACAAACTGGCTCACAATGTGTCCAGTCTTCACTGGGTAAAAGCTGCCTATCAGGAATCCCTGGTGAAAACCCTGGCCGCCAAACATGGCAGAAGTGCTCGTTGGGTGTACGCCCAGCACTATCGAAAGCAGCCCAATGGCTATAAAGCCATCGTGGTAACCGTTCCACGTGCAGGTAAGCATCCCCTGATTGCCAAGTTTGGCGGTCAACCTATTCGTCAAGACAGCGCCGCCGTGATAGACGACAGGAAGACCCATCCCCGCATCGACCGCAACGAACTGGTGCGACGGCTACTGGCCGACACCTGCGAGCTATGTGGCTCAAGCAAGGATATACAGGTTCATCATATTCGTCGGATCAATGACTTGAAACGGCGTTATCAGGGGCGAAGACAACCGCCTCAGTGGGCCATCCACATGATGGAGATACGGAGAAAAACGCTTGTTGTCTGTAAACAGTGCCACCAGGCAATCCATGCCGGCACATACGATGGCGCACGCTTGAATCAAGGTTTACTGGAAAGCCGGATGAATTGAAAGATTCACGTCCGGTTTGGAGAGGGGTTCTTGGAAAAGTGCCACTTGATGGTAACTCGCCGGGTTCCTACTCTACAGAACTTGGAGGGGCCGTTGCCGTTTTAATCCCCCTCAAGAGCCGATAACAACTCTCTCAATCGTTCCTGCAACTGCCGAACCCCACTAATCGTCTCAGCATAGGTTTCTTTTGTGCGCAACTCTTGCGCGAGTTGTGCTTGCCCCTTCTTGCCTAACCGGTCGAGAAACTGCAACGTCACCTCCACCTTACTTTGCAACAACGCCGCCTGTTGCGCCTGCTTCGAAACTGGCGCGGCCGTGACCCGGGCGGCTCGCCGCTCTTCTCGCGCCAGCATATTCTCCACCAACGCGGCCACGGCCTTCGTCACCGCTTGTCCCTGGTCCTCGCCGGCGTTTTCCGCCTGCCAGGCCACGATCCGATTCAGCGCCTCGATCTGCAACTCCGGCTGCTTGCCCAGCCTCTGGCTGATGGGCCGGATGGTGCGCTCGGGCAGCCGGTGGCGGCGGATGATCTCCTGTGCCCGCGGGTCGAGGTTGAGCACGGCCGTCACGTACTGCCGGTAGCGCTCGGAGACGTTGAGCGCCTTCTCTACCTGGCCCCACTTAACCAGGGGCGAACCATGGCCGGGGGGTGAACCATGGTTCACCCCCCCCTCTGCTGCTTCGTCGATGCCCGATAGCTCATAGCGCAAGGCCAGGAACCCCTGCGCCTTCTCGATGGCATCGATGTCCTCGCGCATGACGTTCTCGACGATCTGGTGGGCGCGGATGCTGACGCCTTCAGGGGCGATGGTGGCCTTGATCGTGTCCGGGCTGCGTGTCTCCAACCCCTCCTGAATCTTCCGTTCAGCCAGGGCCAGCAGCACGTGGGCCCAGTAGCGCCGCTCGCCGGTGACGATGAGGTAATTCACACCCTCCGGCACCGGGGTGTTGCCCGGCACGCGGCGCACCGAGATTGGGTTGATCAGCCCGTGCTGGGCGATGCTGTCGGCCAGCCGTCCCAGCTCGTCGAGGTCGCGCTTCAGCGCCGGATCGGCCTCGTTGGCCCGGGCGTGTTTCTGCCACTCGGCCATCGCCTTGGCCGGCGTCAGCGCGCCGCTCTGCACCTGGGCGGCCAGGTCGCCTGGCAGTAGCTGTCGCGGCTGGCGCGGGTCGGGCAGGATCGACGCCAGCGGCAGGGGCGACAGGATGCCTAACTTCTCGCGCACCTGAGCCTGGGCCTCCGGACTCATGAAGTCGGTGACGGTGCTGACTGTGCCGGATAATGAGCCTTTCTTAGCCACGAGCGACCTCCTTCACCACCCCGGCAAAGGCCTCGGCCGCGTCCCGGGTGGCGGCATCGGTGGCGAACGAAAAAATGTCCATCTGGGCGGCGTGGGCGTTGCGGATGGCCACGCGGGACGGGATGGCCGAGAATACCTTGTCGCCGAACATCTGCCGCAGCCCCTCCATCGTCTCGCGTGACTCGACCGTCCGATCCTGCAGCGTCGGGATGACTCCCAGCAGTTCCAGGTCGTTGATTTGGGCCACGTCGTTGATCGTGCGCTGCAGTAGCCCGATACCGATCAGCGGGAAGTAGCCCGGCTCGACCGGAATGAGGATCTCACCGGCGGCGATCAGGGCATTGAGGGTCAGGATGCCCAGCGACGGCGGGCAGTCGATGATGATGAAGTCATAGTCCTTGGCAACGCGTTTCAGCGCGCTGGCCAGCCGGTCCTCGCGGCGGATCACGCCCAGCAAGTCGAGCTCTGCCCGGGCCAGCCGGATGTGGGACGGCAGGATGTCGAGCGTCGCCGCGGGATAACCGGCGCGCTCGTTGGCTGGCAGCGCGATGGCCTTGATCGACTCTCTGGCCGGGGTCTGGTTGACCAGCACTTCGTAGGTCGTGGCCACGCCCTCGGCCGGGCCGAGCGTGAATTGCGGCGAGAGGAACACGGCCGTGGCGTTGGCCTGCGGATCGACATCGACCAGCAGCACGCGCTGCGGTCCTAACACATCGGGCGCGACGCCGCGGGCCAGCCCGGCGGCCACATTGACGGAACAGGTCGTTTTACCGGTGCCGCCTTTTTGCATGGCGACGGCGATGATTCGAGTCAAAGCTAGCGTTCCTCCGTGACTGCTACTTTAGCGTTTGTGGATCGAAATGGCTGGTTAACCGGGTGGCTATCATTATTCGACACAGATCTAATGCCGGCCGCATCAAGAAACACGCTGATCACATAATTGCGGTACGGCTGGCCACCGAGCCCAAGTAGGAGTTTCTGTAACTCCAGGGCGCCCTGCCATTCAACTCTACTGGTGGAAATGTGAGTCGGATCATTAAGAATGTAGAGGAATACCATATAGGCATCCTCCTTCGCGATCTCGCGCATGAAATACAGGTGGGCCAGTCGATTGGCGTACTGGTAGAAGCCGGTCAGCCAATCAATACGGGGACGGGCCCCCAGCCATCGCTGCGTGCGAAGCATTGCCGCAGCGATCATCTCTTGTGAGTGAGTTGCGGTTGCCTGACAGTCCGAGATGAGTTCGGGAATGTTAGCCTTCGCTTCTACAAGGAAGTAGGCATGGCCGGCCCGGCCGAGCGCATCCCAGCGTGGGCCACTCAGTGGCCAGAATTCCCTCAAGGCTGCGGCATGCTGGCTCAACCCCAGACATTCCAGGAAGGCGGTGTCGCGGTATTCGGCATAGCCGGTAACCTGCAGCGGCGAGAGCCACTCAATCGGTTGTTTGAGCGGGATTGTCAGGCTGCCGGCAATCGCGCGATCCAACTGCTCGCTGGACTCATTGACGAGATGCTGGACCCATTTCCGAGAACCTCGTTCAGCTATCCCTGATAGCTTATTACTCATTACAGTCTACCGTGTCGTGTTCTTTGGGCGGACGTCCGACCGGCCGGTCGATGCGCTTGAACGCCTCCAGGTCTTCGCGGGTGATGGCGTATTCACGGCCGATTCTTTGCGCCGGGAGACGACCCAACTTGATCAATTGTCGCACTCGATTTGGTGTGAGATTGAGTTCACCTGCGGCCACGGTGACGCCCACAAGTTCCATGGCCGCCGATTGTAGGGTAAAGATAACAGTGTAAATAGTGTTGACATGTGAATAGTTTGCGATTACCATTCAGATCGACTTCTCAAGACACTTCATCGCATCGGGGTCTTCGCAAAGAGGGCTCCAGTGGAGGTAAGAAATGCACAAAACGATAGCCAAAGGCTTGTTTTATGGTGTGGCGACAGTCCTGATTCTATGGACAGCGTCGCTGACCTACAGTTTCGTCGCTACAGTCCTGCCCCAAACTCACTGGCTGGTCCCACTCTTCGCCCTGGTCATCTTCGACATCGGAATGCTGGCCTGGCTCAAGGTCTTCTTGGACTATGCCCAGGGCAGTGGCCAGCGGGCGCTGGCGCTCATCCTTTCACTATTCGACTTCCTTGGCGTAGGCTTGATGGTCCTGGCCGAGATCCTGCTGGGTGGCCAGACAATGGTCGCTCCGCCGGAGAATCTGGGCGAGTATGCCATTTGGGGCATCGCCATCTGGACGGTCGTCAATGTCGGCGGGGTGTTGATTTTTCACATGCTCCAGCCCGACGCGCGCCGTAAAATGGTCTTGCAGAGCGAGATGGATATGGTCTTCGACGAAGCGCTCAAGAAGCTGTCAACCCGTCGCGCGGCCATTGGCGGTGAGTTGTCTGATCGATTGGCTGATGGCATGTTAGCCCAGCTGGTAGCCGGGCTATCCCTCGAGGGCAACCGGCCCGCTTTGGAACCGGCGTTGCCGCCGGCCGAGGCCAAACCGTTGCCGGCTTCAGAAAACCATCGGGGCAGCGATTTTTTAGCCTGACGCGCCGGCGTGATCCTCATCGTGGTGAACCACCCGGTGACCGCACGATCCGCTGCGCCAACCCGTCTTGCAAACGGGTTATTTATCCCGGCCGGCATCGTCGCCGCCGTTACTGTTCGGAGGCATGCAAGCAGGCGGCTTACCGGGCGCGGCAGAAAGAGTCGTAGCGCGTTACGCTCACTGGCAAACGTAACGGATCATTTGTTCGACACATGGCGGCAGCTTGACTATAATGTGAGGCACTTGAGTTAGAGAAAAAGAAAACCCCCGTGACCTGTTGCTGTGCGGGCGCAGTCACAAGGGGCTCTGGGCGGCGGAATTTTTTCCGCGTTAAACTAAATTATGGGACTAATCCCGAATTTAGTCAAGATAATGTAAGGCGCAGTTAAAGCGCCGGCCCGGATTCCCCTCAAAAAATCGCCCCACAGCCCAGGATCGCACACGAGTGTGACCGGGGAATGTGGGGTTTTTGCTTTCTCGAGCCGGGTGAAAGCTATCCGCGGAAGGAAATCATTCCTCCCCTAGATAGCAAAAAAGGCTAAGTGTTGGCGCACCTAGCCTTTGCTTACAGAGGTAAAACCGCATCACTCGCCGGCAGTCGGTGTTGGCGCACCTTCTGCTAAAGAGCCCCTTGAGTGGGGAGGGGGCCCTTGGGCCTCCTATGCGGCAAATAAATTTGTCGATAGGAGTGTACACAAGCCTGGAAAATCTGTCAATGAACCAGGTGTTCTAGCCACGCACCTCAACGATAGGTTTCGTTCAGGCTGTGGAAACCATGCAGCCGGACGCTGGGGTTAACTCTCCGGAGCCGTCCGAAGTCCTGCGGCAGGCGCAGGCGCGGCTCCTACAACTGAGAGCAGAGCGAGGCATCGAAGTAAATGCTTCAGCTCTCACACCTTGGGAGACCGCTGAAGAGGCTACCGGCGCGCCTAACTGGCCCTTGCTCAACGCCCAGAAGGACCTCCAGCGCCGCCGTGCGGCTGCCAGCCGTAGCCCAACCTTTCCCGGTTGTGTGCCAGACGCGTCGGCTGACTTCCCGCTCGACCCCGAACCAATTCTTATCCAGCAGGCTGGGTCCCCAAGCGCGGCATATTGCGCTGCGCAAACTGTCGTTGTTCACCCCACCATCTTGCTGGCCATGCTCAAGCAGCACCTGGAAGCGCCCGGCCGGGTCTGGCTCTTGCTGCGGGCCATCGACCGCGACGGCCGTGGCTGGCTGGATGTGGAAAATATACGCCATCATCTGACCGAGAAAGACTCCCCTCGCCGCATCTGCGGCTGGCGTCGGCTACGGCAGCTTCTGGCTCAGGGGGAGGGCCTATTCTGGCACCGCGACGAGCAAAACCGGCTGTGGCTCTACGGGGCTCACAGAATCGCCTACAGGATCGATTCCGGCCGTTTGCAGGGCTTTCCCGTCGAACTGCCCATTAGCGCGCTTCTGGGCGGAATTCAGGCCGTTAGAGCGGCTTTCTACGCCACTTTTCACGGCGGCCGGGATTCCAAACCCATCAGCCGCGACACGCTCGAATCGCTCTCCGGCATCCCCGGCCGCACCCAACTGGAGTACGACCGCGTAGCCCGCGTCGAGCGCACGAGCAACATCGCCATCGGCGAACGCCACACGGCCGAGAATGCCCAGGAACGGGCCTGGCGTCAAGGCCGGGCCGCATTTCATTTCATCGATACCGAAGGCCGGCAGGGTAGGGCGGGCCGCGAATACATTGCCTGGCACCTGCCCAACAACTACCGCGCCGATTACCAGCGCCGCTCAAGAGGAAGCAGGAAGCGGCTCAATCGCAAACTCGCAGACCTGGTGAAAAAAGGGATACCGGGGAACGACGACCAGGCGGTTGAGAAACTATTCTTCCCCACCGGGGCGCTGGCGGCCAGGCAGTACAACCGCAGTCCGGAGCAGGATACCTATTGGCAACAGCAAGAAAGAACCCGGGCCGGAGGAGGGCTCTGGCATGTCATACCAGGTGTGCCTCGATGAGGTGCTGTCGCCACATGCCGGAAAAAACCTGCGCCTATTACTGGGATGTTTTCAAAATTCGCGGGGTTTTGTCGCGTAAGCGGGCTTACTCGGGTAAGTACCCCCGCCGGATCTTCCCTCGGACTATCTTTTCCGCGACCTGCTCCGCTTCTTCCCGGGTGGTCGCAGGATGCACCTGCATGCGCTGGTAGCTGCTGCGCCGGCTGCCCCAGAAGCAGACCACGGCCACTGGGTCTAGCAGGGTGGGCTGGATGGCGACGCTGTAGCGGCGGTCCATGTGTTTCTCCAGATCGACGCGGATGAGCGTGGTGTTGGTCGTGGACGACATGGCCGAATTGTAACTCGGAATGTCAAATCGGCCGAGTTTTTCGTGTCAAGTCCTGAAATAGGTTGACGTCAAGTTACTGAACACTGATAAGAAAATCAAGCAAAATGTACATCCGCTGGAACACGATAATCCAAGGCCAAATGCGGCCGGTCATAGTTGTAAAGAGCGATGGCTTGGGAGGTCGACGCCGTCATCTGTTCCAGGTCAACGAACGGGTCGTCCAGGCCATACTCCAGCTTCAAGATACCGTTCATGCGTTCAGCCAAGGCATTTTCATAGCAGTTGCCAACCTCGCCCATGCTAGAGCGGATGTGGTGCTCGGCCAAGCGGTCGCGGTAGGCGTAGGCCGTGTATTGCACGCCATGGTCACTGTGGTGAACGAGGCCGGCCAGCGAGCCCGGGGGCTGCGGCAAAGCGTGGTTGAGGGCGCGCAGACAGCCCTCAACGGCCAAGGAAAGAGAGAGGTCAAAGCCGACGATGAAGCGCGAAAAGGCATCGGTCAGGAGGGCGAGGTAAGCAAAGCCACCTTCAAGTGTCAGGTAAGTGATATCGCCTACCCACAGTTGGCGCGGGCCGGTCACTCTCAGTTCAGGCAGCAGGTTGGGACAGCGCCAAAGCCCGGCGCGCGTCGTTTTCGTCCGGCGTTTCTTGGGCGACACCAACAGGTCATGGCGGCCAAGCAGGTCAAAAAGCGCGTCGCGGCCCAGGGCAATCCCCCTGGCGGCCAACTGGTCGCGCGCTTTAGCCAACAACTTGCGCGTGCCCATTCGTGGGTGGTGGTGCGAATCGCGTGAACCATCTCCAGGATCACAGCCTCCTCGCCCGCACGGCGCCGCAGCGTCCGTGCCTGTTGCTGGTGGGCCTGGCGACTGATACCGAAGCGTTGCAGAAAGTCCTGTTTGCGAAGACCATGGTCGTATCTCAACGGGTGCTCGAAGCAGGCTTGGAGGATGGCGGTGCGCCGTTTTTTTTGACCTCCATCCCCAACAATTTCTCGGCTTCGGCCAACGAAGACTCCAGCACGATCTTCTCCAGGGTCAATTGCGCCACGGCTGTTTCCAGCTCCCGCACCCGTGCTTCAACCGCTTTCTGCCGTTCGCGCTCGTCACCACGCTGGATGACGACCAACTCGTGCCGCAATCCGGCGTGGGCATACTTCTTGACCCAGCGCTCAATCGTCCCATTGCCGGTAACACCGTACTTCGCTTGTAAGGAGGCTACGCTATGACCACCCTCATATTCGTTGACGACCTGCCGCTTGAACGCCTCGCTGTATCGTTTCATTACTCGTTTTTGCATCAGACTTATCCTTGGTTTTTTGCCCTTTCTAGGATACCTGATGTCAATCATATTTAGGACGGGTCATCGCCCCTTGAATCTCTCCTCTTCGTCTGCTATCTTGCTCCCAATCTCTCTATGACTCTGGAGCAAGCCACCTATCGCGAACAACCCATCCCCGACTGGGCCGAGCGCGAGCGCTGGGCCGACCTGGCCTGGATCTCCGACAACCTGCCGGCATTTCACTCGGCAGCCAGTATCGCCTACGAAGTCCTCGGCCGCGGCGCCGTGGTCGTCGAGACCACCTATCACACGCAAGACGGCGGCCACCCGGCGGCCTACCTGACTCAAGAGCAGATCGCCCGCTACGAAGACACCGCTATCGACCGCCTCGTCGCCGGCTACACTCCGGACGAGGAGCTGGTCGTCATCCTGCTTAAAGAGGCCCAACGCACCAGTGCTTATCGCGTCCGCGCCCGGTTCCCGGAGGGAACCTCTTCTCCGGCCATCGTCCGCTAAACAGCCCTTGATTCGCAGGTGTATACTGCTCCTATATGGGGGAACGCGAGCCGCAGAGCGAGCGCCTCAGCCGAGGCGAACTCCTCTGCCTGTACCATCCCGGCACAAACGATGTTTTTTCCGGCTACGGCCTGGTCATGGCGGACGATGAGCCGGGCAACCTCGTGGGCCTGCTGATGGTCGACCGCCCCTTTCCGGCCAACCCGTTCTGGCTGGCGCGCATCGAGGAGGCCTACGGCGAGTGCGACCTGGTGCCCATGACATCGACCGGCGCGCGCGGCCTAGTCTGCCGGATGCAGATCGAGCCGGATAGCCGGCAACACCTGCGCTACCTTCCC
>JACDJB010000601.1_pt1 | contig 34994 bp, 29 predicted proteins | sample 7454121 | NCBI WGS metagenome assembly JACDJB01 (sample SAMN14253290, study PRJNA609438) | sludge metagenome | isolation source: sludge after 25d culture with pyrite | collected 2018-12-20
ATATTAATAATTCCAATTCTCTGATGGTCACCGAACCAATTCCCCTGGCCATAATCCGTAATGAATCACTGTTTATCCTTGTGACCTCAATATCACAGCTTATTCCTGTTCCGGTATCAAGATTATATTCACTCCAGCTACCCGTATTCGCTGTTTTTAAGATATGTTTCACACTATACTCCAGCCCGGATTGCGCTGCATATAATGTTCTCTGTCTTTCGGAATCAATTATTTGCATTTTATTTTCCGCGGACACCAACAGGGAGATAATTCCTGCGAGCACAGTAAGAAACGCGATAATTGCTATCACCGCGGGAAGTAAAATCCCCTCTTCGGATTTTAGATTAATTCCTGCCATAGGCCATTTCTTCCATAGTGCAGAGTTCCCCGTTCTGCAGGACGGTAAGAATGATTTTCGTCATTTTTAAATCATCTGGTGAATTTACCGAATTTCCATATTCATCCAGATACACGAACGGATCATCCTGAACGCCATCGAGAATCAGAGAGCCATTCCTGGTGATCTGATTATTTTTCAGTTTGTATTCCACCGACAGGCCATCAATATCTGTAAATATTAACTGATTATCCTTCATTTTAGAAATATTGTCCGGTGAGATTTCCTGAATTTCAGAAATAACCTGATTCATCACTTTGTGCATATCGGAAAGCATGGTTGATCGTTCATAAATTTTCACAAATATTCGTGATTGCGTATGCAAAATTCCACCCGTGATGGAGGTGATGATTCCTAAAATGCTCAAAACCAGAACCAACTCTATCAGTGTTGCGCCCCGCTGATTATGGAATGCGGCGGTTGATTCGTTTCTTAATTTTTTAGGCATACTTTGTCAATCGTGTTATCAATACTAAACCATCGGGTAAGTGCTGGTGGGATACCGTTATCTTAATCTCGTATGCTTCAAGCCCCGCGTTCCCCCAACCGGAAATGTAACTTATCTCGGTTTTTACACTATAATCATCAACTGTTTTTATTGTTCCGGTATAACTGTCTATGTTTTTATACCAATCCGGATGCTCGTATTTATAAGCAAGAATTTCTTCCGTTCTCATATTAGCCAGTTGACTACAACGTATTCGTACCTCATAACGGGAATGAAACACGGAACCCGAGCTGAATATCAAAAAAACAGAAGGCAGGATCACACCCATGACGACAATGATGACAATCAATTCCATCAGGGAAGCGCCCTGCTCTTCTTTTAAATAATCCAGCATCAATCTATTCCCCTTATGGGGTGACAGAAATCGTTCCGGTTGCCGCCACATACGTTACGGTATACGCTCCCCCGGTAATCGGATCAACCGGCGCTTCACCGTTTGAGAACAATGGGCTAAGATCGTCTGCATAGGTCGTAACAACGCTTTGAAGCGTGGTTGTCGGATCGTTCACCAAATCTTCCGCGAACTTCATCATAATTGCCGCTTCAATGGCGCTGATGTTTGCTTCACGGGCAGCTGTTTGAGCCTGTGATGATAAATCAAAATATTTTGGAACTGCTACCGCAGCCAGAATTCCGAGAATCACAATGACGATTACCAATTCCATCAATGTAAAACCGCTTTGATTAGATTTTAGATTCATAAGAATCCTCCTTTTTCTTTTTTGAAGGTTATTTAAACGTAATTAGAACACATCCATGAGATCCCACATCGGCAAAAATATTGCCAGCGCCAGGATCAGTACCATAATTCCGAGAACCAGAGTGACTATAGGTTCTATTAAAGATGTCAGATTCCCGACTGTTTTTGAAACTTCATTATCATAATATTGTGACGCACTTTGGAGCATTTGATCCAGTGATCCGGATTTTTCTCCTATTGATACCATCTCGATTAAAAGGACATCAAAATAAGCGCTTTTCCCCAGGGCTCCGGCTATTTCTTCACCCCTGACGATACTATCGGTCACTTTTCTTAATACTTTACGGTAAACTTCATTCTCAAGTGTTTCCTGAATCATCTCGAAAGACCTGAGTATTGGAATTCCCGTTCTGTTCATTGTCAGAAACAGTCTGGCGAATCTCGAGTGATAATAATGTCTAAGTAATCTGCCGAAGACAGGCACATTTAGCGCTAATTTGCTTTTATTGTAACGGCCACCCTCTGTCTTCGCGTAAAAATAAAACCCTACACCCAATAAAATAACAACAGTGAGAGTCAGCCATCCGTAGTCGGTAAATAATGTGTTGATTCCAATTAATATTCTTGTTGGAAGCGGAAGCTCATGCTGACTTCTTTCAAAAAGCGGAATAAAATTTGGAATTACTGTTGTCATGGTAATGATAAATGCCCCGACCAAACCCATTAGAACCATTATGGGATATCTGACGGCTTTCGTTATTTCTTCTCGAATTCGGCCCTCCTGCTCCAGAAATTTATGAAGATACAAAAGCGTATCTTCCAGGGCGCCGCTTATCTCACCAACTTTAACAGAGTTCACATAAATACGCGAAAAAACACCGCTAAATTTATCCAGCGCAGCCGAAAAACTGCTTCCTTCATTTATATCAGAGATGATATCATCGATCATCCCCTGATAATCGGGATCCGGACTTTGCCTCCGTATTACATTTAAACTACTGACGATTGGAATACCGGCCTTCAGCAAAGTATAAAGCTGCTCTGTAAATAACAGGATGGTTGCGTTTTTTATTTTAATTTTTTTTGATGTCTTTTTTATGACCGTTTTTTCCAAACGTACGGCGACAGGGATTAAATTCAGTTTCTGAAGTTGTCGGATGGCATCATTCTCATCAGCGGCCTGAATAATATTCTCAATCTGCCTGCCCTCATGATTCATCGCTTTATATTTAAAATTTGGCATTTTTCTTCCGGGTTCTTTCTATAGTACTAGTCGCAAATAGAGTCCGATAATCGTATTTCCAAAAAACACAAAAATAATCAGTCCGGCGGCGATGAATGGTCCGAATGGTATATAGCTGCCGGTTTTAATTTTATTTCCGATTTTGAGTATTATGATTGCCAGTAAGGCAAGAATGAATCCAAAGTAGATAGAAATCAAGACCATCTTCCATCCAAGAAAAAATCCGGCAGCCGCGGAGAATTTCACATCTCCCATCCCCATACTCTCTTTTTTAAAAAGCACCTTTCCAAGGATGGCAATCAGAAACATAACACTTCCGCCGGCGAGAACCCCGAATAAAGCGAAGCTCCAGTCGATTACAGGAAAAGCCAGATTTAACAGAATACCTGAAATCAGCAACGCCGCGACAACTGAATTATAGATTTTTTGTGTATTATAATCTATTACCGCGATCAGTATGGTGAAATAAATAAAATTCAGATAGAATAGAAACTCATAGCTGAATCCAAATTTATAATATGTAAAAATAGTTATTAAACCGGTTAGTAGCTCTGTTATAGGGTACCGCAGTGAAATCGATACTCCGCATGAAGCGCATCTGCCGCGAAGAAGCAAATATGAGATCAACGGTATATTATGGTAAAAGGCGATCTCCGATTTGCATTCAGGACAGTAAGAACCGGGACGTACTATGGAAAAATTTTGAGGAATGCGGTAAATACAAACGTTGATAAAGCTCCCGATGGAGAGCCCCGCAATAAATAAAAATAAATAAATCATTCCCATTATATCATTGTCGCATATTTAGTTGAGATATTAAAATTACTGGTGTTAGTCATCTAATTTGCGTTTAATCCGCGCTATTAAAACATCAGGATTGATGGGTTTCGTCAGAAAATCATCCGCTCCAAGTTCTAATACTTTTATTTCATTTTCCGGTGTCTTTAACGCCGTCAGCATGAGTACCGGGATACCGGCAGTCTTTTCATCCGACCGCAGATGCTGCAAGAACTCATATCCGTCCATGTTAGGCATCATTATGTCCAGCAAAATCAGATCCGGGAGACTCTTTTGTATGTTTTTGAGAGCGACAGCACCATCCTCCGCTTCAGAAACAGTCCATTTTGTCTTTTTCTCGATTATCCCCTTGATCATCATCCGGGTAACCCGTGTGTCTTCGACGACGAGTATATTTTTAGCGGTTTTTTTATCTTTTATAGTTTTCTGAGTGCTTTCTTTGTCTGCTATTTCAACTGTCTCATCCGGACTGATATCTGTTTCAGCAGTGCTTACTGCCCGTCCTTCCAAATGATCTGATCCCGGATTAACCACCCTTAATATCTCTTTATAATCTGTGATCCCACCTGCAATCAAGGATAAAGCGTCTTCAAAAAGGTTCCTGAATCCATCATCTCTGGCAGCTTTACGAATACTCTGTATTGGAACATCACTTGAGATCATCTCTTTCAGTTTATCATTTAAAATCAGAATTTCGTAAACTCCGATACGCCCCTTATATCCATTAAAACCACACCTGGCGCAACCTTTCGCTTCATAAAAATGCGCGTCATATCCGAGTTGGTCAATCAAATATGTGAGTTTAGGATCAACATTTTCCGGCTTCACTTCAACTTTACAATGAGTGCACAATTTTCTCACGAGACGCTGCGCGATGATCCCGCCCAAAGATTCTGTGATTTTGAATTTATCGATTCCAATATCTTTTAGACGGGTAATAGTGGTAAATGTATCGTTTGTGTGAAGACTGCTCAGCACTAAATGTCCCGTTAAGGCAGCCTGAATAGATGTCTCGGCGGTCTCCCTGTCCCTGATTTCACCGACAAGAATCACATCAGGATCTTGTCTCAAAAATGATCTTAACGCGGTCGCGAAGGTGATTCCGGCTTTCTCGTTTACCTGTACCTGATTAATCCCGTCCAGCATATATTCAATCGGGTCTTCGATAGTCAGAATATTATTGGTGGTTGAACGGAGTCTGTTGATCGCGGCATATAAGGTTGTACTTTTGCCCGAGCCTGTTGGCCCCGTCACCAGGACCATTCCCTGTTTAAATCCGAAACAATCTTCCAGGCGATCGCGGTTATATCCATGGATACCAAGTTTTTCAAACGACATTGCCGTTTTTCTTTTGTCCAGCAGACGGATAACTACTTTTTCACCAAAATTAGTGGGTAGTATCGAAACCCGAAGATCAATTTCGGCATTATCAACTTTTATTCTTGATTTGCCATCCTGCGGTTTTCTTGTCTCGGCGATATCCAGATTTGATATAATTTTAATACGGCTGATCAGCTGAGCATGCAGAGAACGCGGTAATTCCAGCAAATTTCTCAACACACCATCTATGCGCAATCTAACGACAACATCTTCTTCTTTCGGTTCAACATGGATATCACTCGCCTCTTCCCTTGCCGCTTCTGACAAAATCTGATTTACCATTTTTATGACCGGCGAATCTGAATTTGATACTTTTTCACCGAAAATTCTGACATTGGCTTTTTCTTTGTTTTTGTCCACAAACGAATCAATAAATTTTTCAGGTGAATAGTAGCGGTTTATCTTTTCAAGAATCTGCTCTCTAAAAGCGAAATATGTTTTTACATATTTACCGGTCAGGTACTCTATTTCCTTCTCCGCGTCAAGATCAGAAGGATTAAACGAAGCGATGGCCACATGTTTGCGGTTCATCTGCAGCGGGACCAGGAAATGCTTTCTGCAAACATCTTCCGGAATAAGTTTTATAATATCCGGGTCTATCTCGACCTGCTCAAGATTCAATGTATGTATCTTGAGCGCCTTTTCCAGAAATAGTGAAAGTTCTTCCGCGTTCAAAAAATTATTACTGATTAATACATCAGATATGTACGACTCTTCAGGATTACGCTGAACCAACTCATCATAAAATTCTGGCTCAATAATCTGATAATAGAGCAAAGCATCAACAAGCCATTTATCTTTAAAATTATTTGTGTTTTGAACCTTCATACCGGAATCTACTTTCTGCTAGTCGTATCTGTCATTTAACCTATATCGGTAGATATTTGGAATACTTCAGACTCATCAAAGAAAAAAATGATTTTTTTTGATTTATTTTATGAACCGGATCATATCATATTTTAAAAAGGCAACGGATATATAATATTTTTTTTTCGGGAAGTATTTGAGGTATATATACGGTCGGTAAATTAGAATGAAATTTATGATGAATTATTGAGAAAACAGGAAGTCTAAATAATTTGATCTCAAAAAATTTTGACTTCCTGTTTCACAATTAAACAAAGATGTCAGGCGACTCCATTGGCTTCAATATCGTCCTCATGATCAATCATTCCGTTCGCGGAAAATTGAAGAGGAGCTTCAATGGTTAGCTCATTAAGCCAGGTAGCTTTCTCGTCATATTTGGCAAAGAATGGCCTATTGATCATTTTTGGATTTCTTGCTTGTATGAATTTGAGTAAAAATTTCTTTTCGCCGTTCACATCCGCGATTCCGTCAACAAGTATTTTGCCCGGATGAGCGGACATTGAAGGTCCGCGTACCGTTTTGGCAAGACCGGACACCTGTGAATAAGCCTCCGTAAAAATTTCGTATGCCCTGTAAAGCGGTACAGAGAAATAATTATGAGCGCCGGTATCCCTTTCAATAAACATATAATAAGGAATCATCCCCATGCTCACCTGTTTGTTCCACATCTCCCGCCATATTTCGGAGTTGTCGTTAATATTTCTTATCAACGGCGCCTGGGTTCTTATCGTAACACCCGCCGATTTTAACCGCCTCGCCGCTTTGGCGACTCTCTCGGTACTCAGTTCTCTGGGATGACTGAAATGAGCCATCAGAGTAACATTCTTTCCCCCTCTTTTTATGAGATCAAATTTTTCCATAAGATCATCACCTTCATCACCCAGAAAACGAGAAGGATGAAAGGCCATGGCTTTTGATCCAATACGGATATTCCGTATGTGCTCTAGTTCCGGCATCATGATGATATCAAGATAGCTGAACAGGGTCTCATTGGACATATACATGGGATCTCCACCTGTAAAGAGAATATCCGTAACACCCTTATTGGCGGAGAGATAATCAAAAAGGTCGTTATGTTCTTTTGATCTGAATTTATGTTCATCGAGATTTACAAATTGCGCCCATCGAAAACAGTATGTACAATATGAATGGCAGGTTTGCCCCTGCGCGGGAAAGAATAGAACAGTTTCTTTATACTTATGCTGAATACCGCCAAATGATCTGTCTCCTATCAAAGGGATATTGTCCTTCTGCCCATCGGGATGCGGATTCAAATGATGGCGTATTTTTCTGATAATTTCTTTTTCTTCTGTTAGATTTCCGGCGGATTTAAGCAGTTCCCAGTTTTCCCGTGTTAGCATTTCTTTTCTTGGAAACACTAAACGGTATATCGGATCATTTTTCCAGTCTGACCAGTCTATCAGTTCTTTAAGAACATATGTACTGACTTTGAAAGGAAATATCTTTGTTAAAAACCTCAGGTCATCCAGATCTGTTGCAGTCAGATTAGCGGCGTAGGGTGACTTGAGGAATCTAGAAAGTGAATAGAACATAATAGTCTCCCTCGTTTTGTATTTTTCTCAGAATGCAAGATAGGAAAAAATGATTTTTATAGCAAATTCCATGCCCATTTTTATCAAAAAAAAGAAATGTTTGAAAATAAATGAACCTTTTTCCGGCAATTATTGCATTATGTTTACAATAACGCAAAAAATCTCTTCATATAAGCCATAACTCCTTATATTCATGATTTAAGGTAAATAAAATACTTAAATAATATTTTCTTTCTATGATTCATTTTATTAATTTAATAACAATAAATTCTACCCGGTTAAGGTTATTCAGTGTAATATATAAATTACATTTATACCAACTGGAAACATTTTTTAAATCAAATAAAAACTGGAGGTATAATGGGACAAACACTTGATCAAATCGTCAGTCTGCTTGGAAATGAAGCAGACAGTTTACTCAACCATACCTGTAAAACAGTGTCTAAAGATCTGCTTCATCTGCCCGGCCCGGATTTTATTGACCGAATTTTTTCTGTATCCGATCGTCCTACTCCGGTGTTAAGAAATCTTCAGTCTTTATTTAGTCACGGCCGAATGGCAAAATCCGGATTTCTATCCATTTTACCGGTTGATCAGGGTATCGAGCACACGGCCGGCGCTTCTTTCGCGCCCAATCCAATCTATTTTGACCCGGAAAACATAGTGAAGCTGGCGATTGAGGGCGGTTGTAACGGTGTGGCATCCACACTTGGTGTTCTAGGCGCTGTAAGCAGAAAATATGCTCATAAAATTCCATTCATCGTAAAATTAAATCATAATGAACTGCTTACCTATCCGAACAAATTTGATCAGATAATGTTCGCAAGCGTAAGACAGGCGCGGGATATGGGCGCGGCGGCTGTTGGCGCCACAATCTATTTTGGATCTGAGGAATCGAACCGTCAGATAATTGAGGTAAGTGAAGCATTTGAAATCGCCCATGAAATGGGATTGGCGACTATATTATGGTGCTATCTGCGCAATCCGGAATTTAAAAAGGACGGTGTAGATTATCATGTTAGCGCTGATTTAACAGGCCAGGCAAATCACCTGGGTGTTACAATCGAAGCGGATATTATCAAACAAAAACAACCTGAAAATAATGGCGGTTTTAATGCCATTAAGTTTGGGAAAACAAATAAAAAAGTGTACACAGAGCTTTCTTCAGACCATCCGATCGATTTAACCCGTCTGCAAGTCATTAATTCCTATATGGGGCGCGCGGGACTGATTAATTCGGGAGGCGCTTCCGGTGAAAATGATCTGGCGCAAGCGGTCAAAACAGCCGTAATTAATAAACGCGCGGGGGGTATGGGATTAATTAGCGGACGCAAGGCATTCCAGAAGCCAATGGCAGATGGCGTGAAGCTCCTGAACGCCATTCAGAATGTTTATTTGTCAAAAGATGTAACCGTCGCCTGACAGATATTAGTTTGTTGCATTAACCACAAGCGGCTAATTTATAATAGCCGCTTTTTTTATTGTCGAAACCGGAAGTTTCTTTTCTGAATTCGCTTCTTTCGTGTCAAGTATAAATTCGATTCTCTCAAATTTCCCATCGATCATAAGATTTGGGGAGATACCAAGGATTTTACAAATTAAGGGATAGATGTCGACATTCATTAGCGTACCGGTGCGGAGGTTTTTCTTAAATGCGGGCCCGGAAGCAAAAAATATCCCGTGCATATCGAGAACGGTATTATCAAATCCGTGATTTCCTTTTGAATAACCGCCATTACCATTTTTGGGCTTTGATGTCTGAAAAGTAAATCCGGGTTCAGCGACAGCAATAATATCTCCGATGAATGGATGATTTTTATAATGCAAATAATCCGGCACATCCTGCTTAAGATAAACGATGTAGCCTTTTTCATTTTTTTTCAGTTGTTCATAAATTTCTTTCCGTACTACTTTGTCTCCTGTAAAAACAGATATTAGTGTTCCCGAAATATCAAACTTAACCTTATCATATTTATTTAAAAAATCAATCGTTATGTTTTTATCCGGATACACATTTGTCATCCCATGATCAGAAAGGACGATCAGATTAACTTTGCCGGACATATTCATATCCTTCAGCTTTTTCCGCAGTAAACCGATTTTACTGTCCAGCAGGCCGACCGCTTCATTTAGTTTCTCTGAATCCGGGCCGTAACGGTGCCCTTTCGTATCTGTATCACTAAAATATAAGAAAATCAAATGAGGACGTTCTTCCCCGGGCAATTTTAACCAGTTTATCACCCCTTCTATTCTCTCGTCATGAGAAATGGAACCGTCGTATTCCATAAAATAAGTCGGATGCTTATAATCAAGCGCTGTTTCAGAACCCGGCCAGAAATAACTTGCCGTTTTTATACCTTGCTTTTGCGCGGTTACCCATATTGTTTCCCCATTATACCACCTGTCGTCTTGTACGGCGCATTTGTTTCCCAGAGCATATTCATCATCAGTAAACGGATTACTGAATTTGTTGTTTATGATGCCATGGTTCTCAGGATATAAACCTGTTACAATCGTATAATGGTTCGGAAAAGTCTTTGATGGAAATGAAGGCATAAGGGATAGCGCCCTGACGCCGTTTTCGATCATATTATTCAGATTTGGCGTAATTCCCCTGTCCGGATAATCCCAACGAAAGCCATCAAGCGAGACGACAATCACATAGGGTTTTTCATGAGGCTCATCCGCATAAAGAAAATTTAATGTAAATATTGACAAAGTCAGAAAGAGAAGAAACTTCTTCATAATGGTTTCCTGCTATTTAAGAAAAACACAATGCTAATATTGTCAATTATTTAAAAACATTTGACTTATCGTCTTAAATCCGTACCCGCGTTGCTTAAGCTGTTCAATCAAATCCGGTAAAATCAGATAGGGAAAATCATTTTTTCTCTCACTCCCCAGGTGCATCAAAATGATTTTACCGCTCAAGCCGGATAGTTCTTCCTGTTCAATAAAGTGTTTCAAAATTTCATCATTTGTCCGGTACAGAGAAGATCCCGCATCCGCGACCCAGTCTCTGGAATCGCAATTCTGTGACCAGCCGATATGTTTAAAACCGATCTCCGCGGCCCATACGGCAACCTGCTCATTAATTTCCCCGAAGGGAGCCCTCCAGAAAGGCGCCATTTGATGATTGGTTACGGTTCGGAATAAACTATCGACAGACAAAAGCTGATGCTGTACAAATTCCCGGGTTACACCATTTCTGGTATGATTTGAGTGATCAATTTCAAGCATAGTCAGATGAGGGTGTGTCATTGAATGGTTTCCGATTTCATGACCATCTTCAATCATTTTACGCACAAGCTCGGGATATCTGCGGATAAAATTTCCGGTCAGGAAAAGAGTACACCGGACATTCGCCTTTTTTAACGCGGTAAGTATTTCGGCAGTGCCTGAATTAAGAGAGCCGCCATCAAATGTCAACGCAATATTTTTTCCGCTATTGCGGAATTCATAAACAGGATTTCTAAGAAAATTCAGCCGGGGGGAATCAAAGGTGACTGCAAATGAATCGATGAGTACACCCTTCCCCCGCTCGGTTAAAGCCCAGATAGCGAAGCGATTGATGCCGGTGTTTAAATACTGTTTTTCAAATGTGATTGTCGAGGTATCCGTCTGAATCCGGCTTTCGACAAATTTTCCGTCCCGCCATAACCCTATCAGGCTCCCTGCGCCGCCGTTAATTCGGATCTGGTACGTATTGCTGATGCCATAGCGGAGTGTATCCAGTTTCCAGATGCTCTCGCCGACCGGCTTGATATTTTTCACATCTGAGATATTCGGAGAGTCAGAATTTTTGGTATTCAGATAAATAATCGTAAAAATATTTAATAAAGCCAGCAGTAAAAACAGTATTAAAGTATCAGGTGAAATTGAGAATTTTGAGATAAATTTTACTATTTTCCATTTGTAAAAACATTTTCGGCTGCAAAAAAGATGATTTTCCAAATGTTTCTGACACGCGGGACATATTGAATCCGCGCAGTAATAGCATTTTCTCGCGGTTAAGGTATCCGGATGATTTTTACAGGCGGTTTTTTTGATCATAATTGAACCGGGTTAGATTTCAGCAAAGAATACCGGATACCCTGTTGAATAAGGGCATCCGGTAAGATCGGTGGCCGATTAACGTTCTGTATACTGCTTTTCGTAAAACTTTTTATAATCTTCCTGCTTTTCCTTGATCATTCTCCACCATTTTTCGTTATTCATATACCATTCGACCGTTTTCTTCAATCCGTCTTCAAGCTCAATTTCCGGTTTCCACCCAAGAGTTTCGATCTTACTGATATCCACCGAATATCTTCGGTCATGACCCGGGCGATCCTTAACATATTTTATCAATGATTTCGGCTTCCCGAGTTTGCTAAGAATATAATCAGTTATAAATATATTTTCCCGTTCGTTTCCGCCGCCGATATTGTATATTTCTCCAAATTCGCCTTTATGAAAGACGGTATCGATACCGGAACAGTTATCATCTACATAGAGCCAATCTCTGACATTTTTGCCATCTCCGTATAACGGCAACTGCATCCCGTCGATGGCATTTGTGACAAACAGCGGAATTAGTTTTTCAGGATACTGGAAAGGTCCGTAGTTATTAGAACTGCGTGTGATTAATACCGGAAGTCCATAAGTAACAAAATAGGACCGGACAAGAAGGTCACCCCCGGCTTTACTCGACGAATACGGGCTGTTCGGCATTAATGGATCTGTTTCAATGAAAGAACCGTTATCGATTGATCCGTACACTTCATCTGTTGATATATGCAGGAAGCGTTCGATTTTATGCTTTTTTGCGGCTTCCAACAATACGAACGTGCCTTTGATATCTGTATCAATAAACTCTCCGGCTTCATGAATCGATCTGTCAACATGAGTTTCGGCAGCAAAATTAACAACAGAATCCACATTGCTCATCAAATTATCAACAATCTTCTCATCACAGATGTTACCATGATAAAAAAAGAACCTGGGGTTGCTCTCAACATCAGATAAGTTCTCCCTGTTGCCCGCGTAGGTAAGGGCATCCAGGACGATGATTCTGTAATCCGGGTATTTATTCAGCATATAACGCACGAAATTAGATCCTATAAAACCAGCGCCGCCTGTTACCAGAATAGACTTCATATTGTTCCCTTCGATCGACTTTGTATTGAATATTTTTTTCCGCTATATTGAGTATGTTTAATCAATCTCTGTATAAAATAAGTAATATTTCCATAAAATGGAAACATCAGACATTACTTTTAAGTTGATAATTAAAAGAATCCGATGCATTAGGTCAGACCATGAAGATAATTGAAAAATTTAATAAATTCAAAAAAAATATTCTGCTTGGCTCCCTGGTTTTTTTATTCATTCTTCTCGAAGTTTCTATTACTTCCGCTCAGGGGTTTTATTACGGCCGTAACAAAGTCCAATATACTGATTTTAACTGGCAAGTTTTGAAGACCGCCCATTTTGATATTTATTATTATCCTGAAATGGAAGATATCGCGGAGAAAGGAGCCAGATTTGCCGAAGAAAGTTTTGCCCTCCTGGAAACAAAATTTAATTATTCAATTACAAGAAGAATTCCGCTCATTTTTTACAGCTCTCATCTGCATTTCCAACAAACCAACATCACCCCGGGATTTATACCCGAAGGAGTCGGAGGATTTTTTGAATTTTTAAAAGGAAGAGTGGTTATCCCCAGTAATGGAGATTTATTTCAGTTCAAAAGAGTGATTCGACACGAACTGGTTCATGTCTTTATGCACTCGAAAATAATTAATGTGATTTATGGTCACGGAAAAGGTGACGGCGCGTACCCTCCTTTGTGGTTTACCGAAGGACTTGCAGAGCTTTGGTCTGGTGAATGGGACGCTCAGGGCGAAATGGTTGTTAAAGATGCTGTTTTGAACAATTACGCGGTTGGACTGGAACAAATGTATCTGATCCAGGGCACCTACTCCATGTATAAATTCGGACAAAATATCCTTAGCTATGTTGCCGACAATTTCGGCGAAGACAAAATCCTTCTGATGATGGAAAACGCCTGGAAATATGATTATTTTGAGCTCAGTTTCACTGACGCGACAGGTCTGAATTATAAACAATTTGACAGAGAATACCTCTATCATTTGAAAAAAACATATTATCCTATGCTCGGTGATGATGATTTTTCGGCACAGGTTACCGAAACTATCGTAAGAGACGGCTATAATTTTAAACCGGCTTATTATCATGACGGACAAAAAGAGTATGTTGTTTTTGTTGCGAACCGGACGGGCTATTCCAGTATTTACCGTAAGCAAATAAAACCGGTTGATCCCGATGAAAAAGATGAAGTAGAGCTTTTAATCAAGGGCGAAACAAGTTCGGATTTCGAGGCATTTCACATCTTCTACTCAAAAATTGATGTCAACGATGAAGGATTGTTAACCTTTACTTCCAAGAGCGGGGAAACCGATGCGTTATATGTATTTGACATAAACAGAAAAGAGATTATCTCCAAACATTATTTTAAGGGCCTTGTCGCGATACTGTCCCCTTCCTGGTCTCCGGACGGAAAAGAGATTGTGTTCAGCGGACTGGATAAGTCGGGATACAAAGATCTCTATCTGTTTAGGCTTGAGAACACGGAATTAATACGGCTGACAAACGATTTTTATGATGACACGGATCCATCCTGGTCACCTGACGGAAACTTTATCGCTTTCTCATCTGACCGGACCAATTATGGAAAACTTGGCGCGAAAAACATATTTGTACTAAATAAAAATTCAGGCGAAATTTATTATATCACCGCCGGTCTTCAAAAAGACCAGTCCCCTGTCTTTTCCCCGGATGGGCAGTATCTTGCCTATACTTCGGATGTTGCCGGCTCATACAATATTTATCTGGTCAGAGAGCCTCTTAAAAATCTTTCGCGATCTGAGCCGATACGGTTATACAAAATGACTTCATTCATTGGCGCGACATTTGACCCTGAATGGACAAACCGAGGCGATTTATTATTTGGCACATTCGAAAACCGCCGATTTCAGATCAGACTTGACAGAAATTTTATCAATCATTTTGAGGACGCGGTCGAATACAATCGAAATCTCGCTGTTGATTTCAATGATTTCTGGGCCTATCAAAATATTGAGCAATCCCGGGTCGAATCCAGAAATCATTATATTAAAAAATTCGATTTAGATATCGCGCAGACTCAGGTCTCGCAGGATCCGATTTTTGGAACGACCGGCGGCGCTCAACTGGCGTTTACAGATGTACTTGGCAATGATCAGTACTATATACTTCTTTATAATAACTCACGTACAAATTCAGAATTTTTTAAGAGTTTTAACTTCGCGGTTAGCAAAGTTTCACTTGGTCAGCGGGTTAACTATGCCATAGGCGCGTTCAGATATGCCGGTCCATATTACAATCCGGAAGATTCTTATTTTTATGAGGAACGCATCGGTTCATATTTCGCGCTCAGTTATCCCCTGTCCCAATTTTCGAGGCTGGAATTTAATCAGAGCTTAAGTTATTCGGATAAGGACTGGTATTTTGATAAAAGGCGGCAAGCCTGGCTGAATTCAAATTTTATCAGTTATGTCCACGACAACTCCATGTGGGGCGTGACCGGACCAATTGACGGCAGACGTTTGAATTTGACTATTGGCAACACCTATGATTTTATCCATTCCAACGTAAACTACATCACTATTCTGGCTGATCTGAGATATTATCACCGTCTTGGCTTACGAAGCGCCTATGCTGTCCGGTTCCTGTCTCTGTTTAACGAAGGAACAGAAACGCGTCAGTTTTACCTTGGCGGCAGCTGGGATTTGAGGGGTTACAGAAGGTGGTCACTACGCGGCGAAAGGGTGATGCTAATCAGCCAGGAATTGCGTTTTCCTTTCATAGATTTAATCGGTATCAGAATGCCTTTTTTTTCGCTTGGTTTTAATTCTATCCGCGGCGCGGCGTTCTTTGACATGGGAAACGCCTGGGATGACGAATGGCAGGGTCTTCTGGGCAGCTATGGTGTGGGAATGCGGCTTCGTTTAGGTAACTTTATCGCGTTCCGGTGGGATTTCGGCAAAACAACTGATTTCCATTCCACGTCAAAAAATATATTCACTCAATTTTTCTTCGGGTGGGATTTTTAATGATAAAAGTGAAAAATAAATTAATATTATTCACGTGTATGGCGTTGGTATTTTCGCTTATTTTAGCATGTTCTAAACCTTTCTATGATAAAAAACTGCCTCCGCGTCCTGAAAATATCAGTTTTTCTAATACAGGATTTTCACCCACATCTGTTGACACGCCGTTAGAATTTTCCGGGGAAACATCCCTATCCGGAGAAACAACAAAAAAAATCGAGCTTTTAGGAGAGAATCTCATCTTCACTACGAAGAATGGTTTTGTGTATATCATGAACCCGGATGATCTATCGGAATCGGTTAAATTTCGTGTTTCACATGGAGTTTCAGGCTCACCCACTGCTTCTGATCACACCGTATATATAACCTCAGAGATCGGTAAGTTTGGAATTATACTCTATGATCTTTACAAGAGAGCTGAGATATGGAAAAACAAAAATCATTTTTCTGCCGTTACACCGATACTGTTCGGAAATAATCTTTTTTACGGCACATTGGACGGACTGGTTCTTTGCCTGGATGCCCGAAACGGAAAAAAAATATGGGAAAAGCAGATCCCCGACAGAATTAATACAAATTTCGCCTTCTCAGCCAGCGGTCTCATCATTGCGGGAAGGGACGGGCTTGTCACTAACCTCGACCCGGAAACCGGGGTGGTAAATTGGTCATTGAATATCAGCGAAGCGATTCAATCATCTCCCGTTATTAAAAACGAGTACTTATTCGTTTCTACATACCGGGGAAATCTTTATATCATCAATATGGATGACGGTTCGATCCGGTATAAGAATGAATTTAATGTTCCGGTGTATGTTTCGCCATCTATTGATGATAAAATAATTTATTCCGCTCTCAGCGATGGCCGCCTGCTTGCTCTCAGTTTGTCCGATGGCAATATTATTTGGGAAAGAAAATTAGAAGGTCCGCCCACCGCTTCCCCGCTGGTTACACTTGATATGGTAATCGTCGGAACCGCCAGGAATAAACTCTATCTGGTCAACAAATATTCCGGAGAGATTTTACAGAGTCTGGATCTCAAATATCGTCCGTCATCCGCGCCGATTATCTATAAAAATCAATTGTTTATTGGTTTAGAAAAGAGAAAACTCGTTGTATTCAAATCCGCAAAGGATAATACAAATGTTTCCGTACAATAATGGGATATGGATCCTGTTTTATTGCATCATTCTGATCTTGTTCAATAGTCCGTCTCTGTCGGCGCAGGAAAACAATGATGATGGTTATCTGACCATCCGGACAAATGATATATGGAAAATCAGTATTGATGATTCCATTTCTCTGGAGAGCCCTGTTACTGTTTATCCCATCCAGGCCGGTACTCACAATCTCCGGGCAAAACGCATGAATGAAAAAAACTGGACCGGATTAACGGTGCATAAAGAATTCCGCATAAACGCTATGGATACGTTAGTAATTTCCCTGGAACCTCAGAAGTACAGGTTGTTGCAGTCGATACCGGGAGACGCGGGGATATTCGCGATAAATGACAGTCTTTTGGGTAAAACCCCTTTTTATCTGAATACCAATATTGTTTTTAATAAAATATATTTGCAAAAAAAAGGATATTTGAGAAATGAACTCGATCTCACTAACGTAGATGAATGGCCCCTCATGGTTCGTCTCCGTCCTGAACCATCCGGTGAACCAAGTCTTGTAACGACGAGCCGGCCGAAAAATCCAAACGGTATCAAAAAGTTGGTTAAGCCGGGACTCGTGATCACCGCCATCACTTCCAACTGGCTCTCTTTTTACCTTAAAAGAATAGCTGATGATCATTATGACAGCTACAGGAGTACTTCCAATCTTTCCGATATGAGACGAAACTATAATAAAGCAAAAGATTTTGACAATTATTCATCTATCGCGTTGGGCGTATCCGCCGCGGCATTGTCCACCTATCTTTATCTTCTAATATTTGATTAATCTTCCAATAAAAAAAGTTGCGGTAATTTCTGAAGAGCATCAGATAAATTTTGAGGCAGGTCTGATTCAAAGTGCATGGGTTCATTAGTTGAAGGATGCAAAAAATTCAATTCTTTAGCGTGTAAAAACTGAGAAGGCACCAGTTTCAGCAGATGTACGCCTCTTTTTCTCAGATTTGACGGGAGATGCTTTAACTGTGAATCCCGTCCGTGATAATCCGGGTCACCAACTATCGGATGATGCAGATAATTCATGTGCACCCTTATTTGATGGGTCCGTCCGGTTTCGAGTTTTAATTCAAGCAAAGAAAAATATTCAAATTCTTTCAGTACTTTGTAGTGGGTAATTGCAACCCGTCCTGATGCGGTTACCGTCATTTTTGTCGGATCTTTTTTGCTGCGGTTAATGAAAGTTTCAACCGTTCCTTCTTTCTCATCAAACTTTCCCCAGACCAGCGCCCGGTAGATTCTGGAAATTGTTTTTTGGTCAAATTGCGTTCTCAGAGCGCGATGCGTTTTATCATTTTTCGCGATGACCAGAAGTCCTGATGTGTTTTTATCCAGACGATGCACAATTCCCGGCCGGTCACTTTTTCCTGACAAAGCAAGATGGGCTGAATGGTGAATTAACGCGTTTACGAGGGTGTCGCCGGCGGTTCCTTTGCCGGGATGCACCGTCATACCCGCTGGTTTATTGATGACAATGATGTTGTTGTCTTCAAAGATGATTTCCAGAGGGATATCCGCCGGTGAGAGATCTGTACTCTCTTCATGAAATTCAATACTGATATGATCATTTTCCGAAAGTATATAACCGCTCTTAACGGTCTGGCCATTTACCAGAACAAATCCGTTCTTGATAAGTTTTGACAGATGAGATCTTGATTCATCTACGAATTTTTCCGTCAGAAAATGATCCAGACGTTTTCCGGTAAAATGTGATTCGATTTTTAGTTCTTTTAATTTAGCCATTTGAAGATTCAGAAATAGTTTTCTGATAAGATGTAACGGGATTTGGCAAAAAAAGCATATAGAACAGGAGAAGAATCATTCCGCCGGTTACAGCCATATCGGCAACATTAAAAACCGGCCAGCGATCCATGCCATAACCCTGAAACTGAAACCTGAGCAAAGAAAACGACGGAATATTAATATCAAAAAATTCAAAATCCATAAAATCTATTACTCTGCCGTAAATCACCCGGTCCACAAGGTTACCTATCGCGCCGGCTGATATAAAAGAGAGAGACAACTGCACGGGCCACCCTTCATTCCTGAAACGATAGAGATAATAGAAGACGAGACCTGCCGCAAAGAATGAAAGTCCCATAAAAACAACAGGGTTGCCTATTCGGACTCCAAACGCGATTCCCGGATTTTCAACATAGGTAAATCGAAAGAAATTACCGATAACCGGTATGGATTCTCCCAGATACATAGATGTCTTCGTAATTAATTTCGTAACCTGATCAAGGATAACAATGCAAATGATAGTAACAGCCATGAAAGTCGGAGAAATTTTTTTATACATTTTCTTCAATTTGCTTTCTTATCTTCTCTTCGATTCGGCGACTTTACAGTTAAAACAAATTGTTGTTGTCGGGACCGCTTCAAGTCTTTCCAGTCCAATCTCTTCACCACAGGAACGACAAATACCAAATGTTTTGTTTTCAATACGGGCGAGCGCGTCTTCAATTTGTTTTAAATACTTCTCATCTCTCGACGCGAATAAAAATGCCTTCTCCCGTTCCATGGCATCAGTTCCCTGATCCGCCATATGATACGAGTAGGATGAATGGTCACCGGATGCTTCCTTAGTCGTGGAATCAAGGACCACGTTTCGCAAATAATCAATATTTTTTGCGATCTCAACGCGTTTTTTTAAAAGCAAATCCTTGAAAAACTCAGTCTTCTTCTTGTCCATATTCACTTTCTCCTAATATATGGAAAGTCTAGTTTTTACTTAATCCAACTACAAAAGTTTCTTTATTAATAACAATTTCGTTTTTGTATTCTGCGCTTATAGCTGAAAACTCAATTATATCAGCAAGGGTTTCATTGCAGATGTATTTTCTCTGATTCTTTATCGCGGCAGAGAGTTCTTCGGATACTGACCCGATTTCGATTTTAATATGATCGGTTACATCAAAACTGGCGTCTTTTCTCAGATTTTGAATCCGGTTAACAAACTCCCTGGCCAAACCTTCCTCAATCAGATCTTCAGTCAGTACCGTATTCAGGGCCAATGTCAAATCTCTGTCGTTATAAGTCACATAACCTTCTTTTGATTCTGAAAGTATTTCCACATCATCAGTCTCGAGACGGAATTCATGTCCGTCAATCTGTACATGTTCAAATCCGTTATCCATAAATGATTTTATCTGCGGCCGTTCAAAATTATTGATCGTTTCAGCCAGTCTGCCCATCAATTTTCCCGCTTTGGAACCAAGAGTTTTATAATTGGGTTTCGCCTTCAAATTTACAATAGATGACGCATCATCTATAAATCGCAGCTGCTTTACGTTTAGTTCTTCACAGATAATTGTCTGCATCGACATTATGTGATCTTTTTCAGATTTAGTCGCCGGTACAATGAGTATCTCGGAAAGAGGCTGACGTACTTTAATAAGCGCTTCATTTCTTAATGACCGCGCCGCGGTGACTATATTTTGCGCAAGATCCATTTTCTTTTCCAGGTCGCCGTCGATTGCTGATTGCATCTCATCGGTAACCTCGGGATAACGCGCGTGGTGTACGCTCGCGAGACTTTTATCCCTGTTCAGATTCATAAAAATCTCTTCGCTGATAAACGGCGCATAAGGAGCGATAAGTTTAGAAATTGTTATCAAAACTTCATAAAGCGTCTGATACGCGCTGAGTTTATCTGTGCCTTCATCCGATTTCCAAAACCGGCGCCTGTTTCTGCGGACATACCAGTTGGATACATCATCAATCACAAAATCCGATATTGCCCTGGCCGCTTTAGTGAGATCGAATTTATTTATATATTCTTCGACCTGATTTATGAGTGTATAAAGCTTCGAAATTATCCATCGGTCTATTTCCGGACGCTTTTCGATGCTCACCTGCGGAGCTTCAGGGTCAAACTGATCAATATTGGCATACAACAGGAAAAACGAGTATGTATTTATCAGTGTGTTAAAAAATTTTCTCTGAACTTCAGCCACGCCCTCTGTATCAAACTTTTTTGGAATCCATGGCGGAGAAACCGTCATCAAATACCAGCGGATAGGATCCGCTCCAAATTTTTGAATCATTTCTTCAGGGACAACGACGTTCCCCTTGGATTTACTCATTTTTTGACCCGATTTATCAAGGATCAGTTCGTTTACAACGATATTTTTGAACGCCGGTTTATCAAAGAGTAATGTTGAAATCGCTAAAAGCGAATAAAACCAGCCTCTCGTCTGATCTATTCCTTCACAAATAAAATCGGCCGGGAAATTCTTTTCAAAAATCTCTTTATTTTCAAACGGATAATGCCATTGAGCGATCGGCATGCTGCCCGAGTCGAACCAACAATCAATAACTTCCGGAACACGGTGCATCTCTTTACCGCATTTATCGCATTTTATTTTAATATCATCCACATATGGTTTATGAAGATCAATTTTCTCTTTATCTTTTTCTTCAAGATTAACGGCCTTTTCAAAGAGCTCCTTAATTGACCCGATTGCCGTTTTATGTTCGCAATCATCACACACCCAGATATTCAGAGGTGTGCCCCAGTACCTGTCTCTCGAGAGGCTCCAGTCCACATTATTTTTCAGCCACTCGCCAAAACGCCCTTCCCCCACTTCCTTCGGATACCAACTGATTTTATCGTTATTTTTCAGAAGGTTTTCTTTGAACTTCGAAGTTTCTATGTACCAGGATTCACGCGCATAATATAAAAGCGGCGACTGACAGCGCCAGCAATGGGGATAGCTATGCTCTATTTTTAATTTTTTAACTAATATTCCATTACCTCTGAGATCGCTTATAATTTTTTCGTCAGCATCCTTTACGAAAATTCCGGCATAATCGGTCACTTCAGGTGTGAATCGCCCCTGGGCATTGACCGGTCTAACCACCGGAAGATCATATCTCTTTCCGAACTGATAATCATCTTCACCGAATGCTGGGGCAATATGCACAATACCCGTGCCGTCTTCGGTTGTCACAAAATCAGCAAGACCGACATAGAACGCTTTCTTTTCAACAGGAACAAAACTAAAGATTCGTTTATAATTTTTTCCTTCCAGGTCTGACCCTTTGAAAGATTTCAGGATCTTATATGAATCATCTTCAAACAAATCGCCGATTCTTGCTTCAGCCATGATGTATTTTTCATCCGCGTGCTCAAGCAATACATAATCCACATCCGGATTTACGGCCAGAGCCACATTTGATATCAGCGTCCAGGGAGTTGTCGTCCAAACCAGAAAATACGTACCCGGTTCATCTTCCAGCTCCACCCGCACATAAATAGAAGGATCTTTGATCTCCTTGTAACCCTGAGATACCTCATGACTGCTTAGAGGAGTCTCACAGCGCGGGCAGTAAGGTAAAATTTTAAAGCCCTGATAAATTAAATTCTTCTTCCAAAATTCATTTAAAATCCACCAGACGGATTCGATATAATCATTTTCGAAAGTGATATACGGATCATCCAGATCCAGCCAGTATCCGATTCTCTCGGTGAGCGAATCCCAGTCATTTTTATAATTAAAAACGCTGTGACGGCACATATTATTGAATTTTTCGACCCCGTATTCTTCTATTTGCTCTTTACCGTTGATTTTCAGCAGTTTTTCAACTTCAATTTCCACCGGAAGCCCGTGAGTATCCCAGCCGGCTTTGCGGTTAACATAGAAACCTTTCATTGTCTTGTGCCGGCAGACGATATCTTTTACGGTACGGGCCATCACATGATGTATTCCCGGTCGCCCGTTCGCCGTCGGCGGACCCTCAAAGAAAACAAAATTGGGTCCATCTTCGTTCTTCTCCAGACTCTTTTTAAATATATTTTCCTTCTTCCAATACTTTAGAATCTTTTCTTCAAGTTCGGGTATGTTTGCTTTGCTCGAAAACTCATTAAACATTCTTGTACCTGTATACTTTTTACATTCATTTTAATTTTTTATATGGCCGGGATCTACGCCAGCTCCAGGCGCCTGACTACTTCTTTCATCAAAAAGGTTAGTTTTGGTTCCGCTCCATTAGCGGCTTTTATGATCTCTTTAAGATCAACGGGCTGCAGAGAATCAGGAAAACATTCATCTGTAATTACTGAAATACCAAGAACATCCATCCCCATATGAACGGCAACTATATCCTCCGGGACCGTTGACATACCTACCACATCCGCGCCGATGGCTCTCAGGAACCGGTATTCCGCGCGGGTTTCCAGATTAGGTCCGGTAACTGCCACATAAACGCCTTTCTGGAGCTTCATTTTGTTTTCCAGGGCAATCATCTCCGCGAGAGCGATGAGCTTTTTTGAATAGGGTTCGGACATATCCGGAAATCTCGGACCGAATTCATCCATATTCGGACCCATCAGCGGATTTGTTCCCAACAGATTGATATGATCATCCATCAGCATCAAATCCTCTTTACGATATTGCGGATTCATTCCCCCACAGGCATTCGAAATCAGCAGCGTTCTGATTCCCAATTTATGCATCACCCGGACAGGGAACGTGATTTGTGTCATAGAGTAGCCTTCGTAATAGTGAAAGCGTCCCTGCATAGCCAGGATCTGCTTACCGCCGAGAGACCCAAGAATCAGCTTGCCTTCATGGCTTTCCACAGTTGAAACCGGAAAATGAGGAATATCATGATAAGGAATCTCATCATTTATATCTATCTCCTTAACCAATCCGCCAAGACCGGTGCCTAAAATAATCCCAATCTGAGGAGAAACTTTGCTGTGTTTCCTGATATAAGATTCTGCTTCCGCAATCTGCTTACGATATACATCAATATCAAATTCCATCTTATTCTTTTCCTTTTTCTTCAAGTCTTCTTAAAAGCTCTTCCTTCTGCTTCTGCTGCTCTTTCAGTTTGTTTTTTTCATCATTAATCAGTCGGGCTCTTTTTTCTTTGCTTATTTCATAACGAAATTTTTGAGCTTCATAAACAGCGTCTTCAAACGCTCTTTTTGATCCAAGTTTACCGAAATAATAAGCGCCCGTGATTCCAAAAACCGCCATCGGGACAGGCATTTTTATATCAACGTCCGAAGCAATTAACGAGATACCCACGCCGGTTCCCAGCGCCGTTCCAAGGATGAATCCACCCGCGGCGTAGGAAAAAATACGGTTAGAACGCTTATATTCCTTAACCGTGGATATTGGTATCGCGTATGCTTCAAAATCATATATCTGATCGGATTTTTCGATTTTACTGATCTTTTCATAGCCCAATGTTTCTTTACTATGGGACCCGGAATCAACATAGATAAGCGTACTTCCATCGCGCTTAAGAATAATTCCTTCCCTCGTCGTGCCATCCTGTAAAGATATTTTGACGGATGTCAGCGATTTTGGATTTTCGCGATTGACACTTTTACTACCAGCGCATCCGGTTAAAACAATTAAAATTATACCGCTAAACATCCAGATTATTAGCTTCTTCATTGCCATTCCCTATTTTAAAAACTCATCGATATCAATATTATCGCCGAATATATCTTTAAAAAAATCTCCGCCTTTTTCTTTGTCTTTTTTCTCTTTATCTTTCTCCGGATTTTCTGCTTTTTTCGGCTCTGGCTCTGTTGCCGCAGGCGGATTATTTTTGGGTCTGTCAGTGCTTACCGGAGGCGTGGTTTTCTCCTTTTCCCGAATTGGAGGCGCCGGTTTTCGTGATTTATCTTTGAGCTTTGAACGGTCCAGGTCATCCAACTCCAGTACTTCAAGAAGTTCTATCTCTGAAGAGAGCAGATGCCGCAATCGTGAAATCAGTGATCCCTTCTGATTCTTAAGCTGGATGATTTCATCCCGCATCTTGTTTACTTCTATGCGCGCTCTTTCAATCATCTGTGTCGCCGCGAGTTCAGCTTCTTTTTTTACCAGGCTGGCTTCTTTTTGAGAATTCTCTTTTGACTGTTGTGTCGTTTCCTGAACGTTATACAGTGTCTGTTTAAGCGTTTTTTCGACTTCTTTAAAATTCTTTAATTCCATTTCAAGTGAAGTGATATGTTTGCCGAGACGTTCATTCTCATGAAGAACAGCTTCATATTCATTCGCCACCAATTCGAGAAAGGTTTCCACTTCAACAGAATCGTAGCCTCTTAATCCTTTTTTAAATTCCTGTTTGCGGATTTCAATTGGTGTTAACTTCAATTTGCCTCCCATCGAGCCTGTGGGTGATATCTATTGCTGAACGCAGGTAACCGATTTTTTATAATCTTTGAGTTGTGTAAAGAAAACAAAAGATGTAATTCTATAAACAACGCATTCTTCGGACCTACCGGAAATCCTGTCAAAACTAATTATGATATCAACAGATTTCCGAAGCAATTTCAAACTTTAAATAGTTGAGAAAATTACATAATACTCATCAATTATGCAACTACCATAAGAATGTACTTATATAAATTTACACGATTTAAAATAATAGGTTAATCCCGCTTTTTATCTGCATTTACTCAAAATTATTCCTGGAAACCTATATTTTTCGTTTTTGGATCTACTACATGCATTTTAATTTCACCAAATTGTGATTCGAACTTTTTTATATTTTCTTCCAAAGCGCGAACCAGAGATTTTGCATGCTGAGGGGCCATAATAATCCGTGAGTAAACCTTTGCTTTAGGTTTTCCGGGTACTATCCTGGTAAAATCGAATATAAACTCCGCGGGAGAATGACTTATCACAACAAGGTTACTGTAAATCCCTTCGGCTTCTGAATCACCCAGTTCAATATTAATCTGTTTTTGCTGAGAAGCAGACATTTTTCTCCCTTCAAGGTTTTAATTCTTTATTCAATTAGTAATTATGATTACATTCCATCTGGAAATATTAATAATTGTAAAATTTATACAAATTGAAAATTTATGTCAAGCGAAGGTCCTGAACCGGATGGGTAAAATTTCTGAAGACAAAATTGATGAAATCCGAACTTCAATCAATATTGTACACTACATATCTCAATTTGTTAATCTCAAAAAGACCGGTGTGAATCATAAAGGCCTTTGTCCCTTTCATCAGGAAAAAACACCTTCTTTTACTGTCAATCCGGAAAAACAAATATTTCATTGTTTCGGCTGTGGAAAAGGCGGAAATATTTACACCTTCATTATGGATTATGAGAAACTAAACTTCCCGGACGCCATCAGGAAGGCAGCCGATTTCGCCGGGATTTCAATGCCGGCTGATGAGTATGATAAGGAAGAGACCACTTTATTCCAACAGCTTTTTATGATCAACCGGATCACATCGGAATATTTCATCCGTAAACTAAACTCCCCTGCAAACAAAAAAATTCTGGATTATTTCCTGAATCGTAAAATTTCACCGGAAACCATCCGGGATTTCGGTCTTGGTTACGCGCCCGATTCTTTTAATCAAACTCTTAACGAGCTCAAAAAAAATAAACTTGATCTAAAGCAGGCATCAGAATTAGGTCTTATTCAGAAAAAAGATTCGGGCAACGATTATTATGATAAATTTCGCCACCGGATCATATTTCCATTTTACAATTTAAGCGGAAAAGTCATCGGTTTTGGAGGCAGGAAGCTCAAAGAGGAACAACAGCCGAAATATCTCAACAGTCCGGAGAGCCCGATTTATAAGAAGAGTGAGCTTCTTTATGGATTACATCAGGCTATCACCAGTATCCGGCAAAATGGATTTGTCATACTTGTAGAGGGCTATTTTGATCTGTTAAGGCTGGTTGATTCAGGTATAAAGAACGTGGTCGCAAGCAGCGGGACCGCTTTAGCGCCCCAACAGGCAAAATTAATTCGCCGCTACTGCCGGGAAGTTTATATCGCTTATGACGGAGATGAAGCCGGTATTAAGGCTGCAATCAGAAACGCGAACATCATCGAAACCGAAGATTTAAATTCGTACATTGTCCCCCTGCCGAAATCAGAAGATCCTGATACTTTTATTCTGAAATACGGGCAGAAAGAATTTGAAAATTTATTAAAAAAGAAAACCCTGCCCATCGAATTCCAGATTAATTCATTTTTCAATATCAATCCTAATCCATCTCTTGAACAAAAAGACATTTTCATCCAATCAGTGTTACAAAATTTAAGTGTAATCAACAATCAAATAAAAGTAGGCTTATATCTGCATCAGATATCCGACAGGCTCGATATTAATGAAAATTTACTGGTTGGACAGCTCAACAGACTGAAACGGGAAGGGCATAAATATAAAAAAGACGAGGTCGCCCCCGCTCCCAAAAAGAAAACCCGCGTCCACAGAGGTATCTATAAAGCTGAAGAAGGTTTGATCGGATTACTTCTGACCGGTTCAGAAGATTCAAAAAATTTTATTATCGCGCAATCAATGCGTGAAATGTTCGAAAATGACGAATTCATTCTGCTTTTTGATCATATTATGAATGAATTGGAGGAACACGGCACCATTGATATCACAAAACTGCTTGATTCTATAGATGACGAAGAAATCCGGGAACTGACATCAAAACTTGTTGTGAGTGAATTGCCTGACAGTCCTAAATTTATTGCCGACTGCCTCTATCAGTTAAAAAAATGGCAGCTGGAGAAAAAAGCCGCCGAATTAAGCACACTGATTAAAGTCGAGGCAAATTCTGACGAATCAGTGTTACACTATACAAGAGAATTAACGCTTTTGAGAAAAGAGATTGCCGAACTGGAGCATCAACGTAAATTAGCTTCTAAATTCTAGTGTGAGACATGTCACAACAATGTGGAACCTGTGGCTCTATAATGTATTAATGAAATTTAAGATTTACGGTATCTCTATTTAATTCATTGTACTCAATGATTCTGAAATAAATGCATCAGGGAGAATTAGCTTGATGACAGAGATATTAATAATTGACGATAGTGAAATTCAAATTAAAAACATTGTTCGTCTTTTTACATCATCGGGTATCACTTCCCGCTTCTTAAGCGATCCAACAGTGGCGATAAATTCAATTCTAAATGATCCTCCAAAGGTCATTCTTCTGGATATTATGATGCCCGGAATAGATGGTTTGACCTTGTTAAGGGAAATAAAAGAAAACCCAAAGATTGCCACGATTCCCGTTATCATGCTGTCTGGAAAAAATTTCCCGCCCGAGAAAAAAAAGGCTATAGGGTTAGGCGCTGAAACCTATCTTACTAAACCTGTAAAAAACGAAACTTTAATAAATGAGGTAAGGACCTTTTTATAGAGGTTTTTTGATGACAAGTTTAAAATTTTGGGGAGTACGTGGTTCGATCCCGACACCCGGTCCTGATACGGTCAGGTACGGCGGGAATACGGCCTGTATCGAATTAAGGCATAAAGACAAGTTAATAATACTTGACGCGGGTTCAGGCCTGCGAGCTCTTGGAAATGAACTCATGAAATCAAAATCAAGTATCACTGCAAATATATTTATAAGTCATATGCATTGGGATCATATTCAAGGAATACCCTTTTTCACGCCGGCTTATATACCGGGCAATCATTTTGTGTTTTACGGAGCCGAGGATTCTGACAAAAGTCTGGCCGATATTATTGCCGGACAAATGGATCCGACATATTTTCCGATTGAACTAAGTGATATGGGCGCGAAACTGGATTTTCAACGTCTGTACGAAGGTGATTACACGATAGACGGGATAAAAATCCAGACACTTTACGTCAATCATCCGGGCAACGCGCTGGGGTATAAATTTACCTTGGGAACCAAAAAAATCGTATATATCAGTGATAACGAACCTTTGCCGGAAGCAAATAACAATGAATTAAAAGCATTGGAGCCAGGTTCATTTATCGAGGATGATGGAAAAGATAAGCTGATTAAATATATAAAAGATGCATCAATTCTAATCCATGACGCGCAATACACACCGGAAGAGTATAGTAAACATGTAACGTGGGGACATTCTCCATACGATTATACCGTAAAACTGGCCATTGAAGCGGGAGTCGAAAAACTAATTCTGTTTCATCATGATCCGCAGCATGATGACGACTTTATTGATAATATGCTCATGAATGCCCAAAAACTGGCATTCGAATTAAAGGGCAACATTGAAATATCAGCCGCGCGGGAAGGAATGAGCGTTACATGTTAGATTACTGATGCGCCTCCAGCCAGTTGCTGCCGACACCTGTATCCACTATTATCGGGACAGATAATTTTATAGTGTTTTCCATAATTGATTTGATTTTCTTACTAAAATCATCGACAACGGAATTAGCCACGTCAAAAACAAGCTCATCATGTACCTGAAGAATCATTCTCGCGTCAATTTTTTCATTTTTCAGATACTCATGGATGTCAATCATCGCTTTTTTAATCAAATCAGCGGCCGATCCCTGAATCGGTGTGTTTATGGCTGTTCTCTCCGCAAATTCTCTGACCTGTCGGTTCGTACTCTTAATTTCAGGTAAATATCTTCTGCGATGCATTATGGTTTCAACATATCCGCTCTCTGATGCCCGGGCTATACACTGACGCATAAATGCCTGAATACCGGGATAAGTCGCGAAATAGCCGTAAATGAAGTCTTTCGCCTCCCCGTTACTTATTTTAAGACGATTCGCGAGTCCGTATTCATTCATACCATACATAATGCCGAAATTGATTTCTTTCGCTTTTCTCCTGTGATCCGGCATAACCTCGGCAATCGGAATATTAAAAATTAACGCCGCTGTGGAAGCATGAATATCCGCTTTATTCTTAAAACTTTCTATCATCGTTTCATCTTTTGATAAATGAGCCATAATTCTAAGTTCAATCTGCGAATAGTCAGCACTCAGGATTGAACGATCCTGTGAAGAGGCTATAAACGCTTTACGGATTTCCCTTCCAAGCTCAGTTCTTATGGGGATATTTTGTAAATTCGGGTTACTACTCGAAAGTCTTCCCGTCGCCGCGACTGTCTGATTGAATGAAGTATGTACTTTTCCGCTTTTCGGATGAATTAATTTCGGGAGCGCGTCGATATATGTGCTTTTTAGTTTTGTTAATTTGCGATAGTTCAAAATCTTCTCGATCAACGGATGCTCACTATATTTTTCAAGAACATTTTCGGATGTTGAATACTGCCCCGTTTTGGTCTTCTGCGGTTTACGGAAACCTAACTCAGTTTGAATCATTAGCTTCTCAAACATGATTAATCCCAGCTGCTGCGGAGAATTGATGTTGAATTTTTCACCCGCGATCTCATATATTTCTTCTTCCGTTATGCTGAGTTCTCTTCCCAGCTCGACGGACATTTTATCAAGGAATTCCTTATCAAGTTTAACCCCGTTTCTTTCTATCTTCATTAAAACAGGGACCAGAGGCATTTCCAGTTCATGAAACAGCTCATCCTGGTTGTTTTTATGAAGGATGGGGGCAAAAATATTTCTTAACTTCAATGTGATGTCCGCGTCTTCAGCGGCATAATCCGCGACTTTTTCGGCAGGTATATCTGTCATAAGTTTTTGATTCTTACCGGTTCCGATCAATTCTTCTATATGAATAGTCTGGTAATTGAGATGATATTCGGCCATTTTATCAAGATTGTGCTGTCTTCCGGATGGATCGATAAGATATGATGCTATCATCGTATCAAAATATATTCCTTCGACCGAAATACCGTGTTCTTCCATGATACTCGCGTCATATTTAATATTCTGGCCTGATTTCCTGATTTTTTTGTCCGTAAAAATTGGCCCTAACATCTCCATGACCATGTTTTTGTCAAGCACAATATCCGGATGCTTCAGAGGAATGTAATATGCTTCGTTCTCCTTCCAGGCGATTGCAATTCCCGCTATTTCAGCATCGAGGACATTGAGCGAACTTGTTTCAAGATCAAATACAAATTCCTTTTGCTTTGATAGTTCGCCTACCAGTTTGATAAATTTATCATCCGTATCAACCAGATGATATTTGACCGGGAGATCTTCCTGTTTACTGAATAATTCCGCCTGCCCCGTGCCCGATTTCTGCGCGATTTTAAGCATTCTATCATACAGCCGTCTGAATTCCAGCTCTTTAAGTAATTTATCGGCGACTCCCATATCCCATATTTTAAATTCGAGATTTTTTATATCCACATTCAGAGGTGTATTCAGATCAATCGTCGCGAGTTTTCTGGATAAGGATGTCTGTTCCTTAAATTCAATGAGATTTTTTTTGACCACACCTTCTTTTAGTTTATCAATCCCGTCATAGATTCCGTCAATGCTCCCATAATCTATCAGCAGTTGTGTCGCCGTTTTGGGTCCTACCTTTGGAATGCCCGGAATATTATCAGAAGTGTCACCGATCAGCGCGAGCCAGTCAACAATCTGCCCGGGCTTAATCCCGAATTTCTTTTGTATCTCAGAAGAGCCCATAATTTCCGCTGGCTGGCCTGTTTTACCTGGTAAATATAGAAAAATATGTTTGTTCACAAGCTGAGCCATATCCTTGTCGCCTGAAAAAATGAACACATCCAATTCAGGCGATGCAAAGCGATGCGCGAGCGTTCCTATGATGTCATCCGCTTCATATCCATCTTTCTCGAGAAGGACAAACTCAAATGATTTCAGAGTACTCACGAGCCGCGGATACTGATCAGCCATCTCCGCGGGCATTTTCTCACGTGTTGCCTTGTATGGCTCATAGATTTTATGTCTGAAGGTTGGTTCCTTAGTGTCGAAGATAACCGCGACGTAATCCGGATTCTCATCTTCAATCAACTTAATCATCGAATTTAAAAATCCGTATGTTGCTGAGGTATTTTCGCCTTTTGAATTAATAAGTGGGTTACGAATAAATGCGAAATAACTGCGGTAATATATCGCTGAACCATCTACAAGAAAAAGTTTCTTGCTCATATATCAAGCCTCTTTATTTCAAAGTGACTATTGTGACCCCGGCATCTCCTTCTCCCCATTTGCCCAGGCGGAATGATTTAATATTTTTCAATCCTGAAAGAAATTTATGCACCGCTTGACGCAGTGCTCCCGTGCCTTTTCCGTGAATCAGGCACACCTCATCCCACGAACTCAATACAGCGAGGTCCAGATAGGCTTCGATCTCACTGATTGCCTCTTCAGTCACCAGTCCTCTCAGATCCAGCTCATTTGGTATATTCGCGGAAACCCCGGACATACCCGAGCGCTGTCTCATCTGCTCCCGCGGCTGTTCATCTTTTACCTGCCCATGTTCATCAAGGATATCAATATCTGCCCAATTAACCGTTATTTTGACGCCGTCTCTGTTTATTTCAACTTCTTTTTTACCTTTAAAAATTTTGGAAACCACACCGGTGAAGCCGAATGATTTCGAACGTACTTTTTGCCCCGGAACAAGTTGATCAATATTTAACGAAGAAGCTTCCTTTTTTTTACCTAATCCCGCGTCAATTTCCTTTTTCTTTCTTTCGATTGCCTCTTTTGCCTTTTTTATCACGGTACGGTCACCCTGGGATTCCCGGATTTCCCTTATAACCGCTTCTATCTCCTTATTCACATTGGCGAGGATCATTTTCGCTTCCTCAAGAGATTCTTTCTCCAATTTTTTACGGTTTTTGGTGAAAGTCTCATTTTTTATACCATAAAGCTTGATCAAACCATTCAGTTCAGATTCTTTTATACTAAGTTTCTCAGATAATTCCCGGTAATGTTGACTTTTTCTAACGACATCGGCCAAAAGCTGATCCAGTTTAAATGTCTCCTGCCCTGTGATCGAGACCGCTCTTTCCAACATACTCTCATCGAGCCCCAGACGCCGGCAGATTTCGAAAGTATAACTGCTCCCGGGAATCCCCATTTCAAGTGAAAACAGGGGTGTCAAATGATTGCTGTCGAACTGCATAGCCGCGTTCCCGATTCCCTTCGTTTGACCGCCAAAAGATTTTAACTGATTCTGATGGGTCGTCACGATGGTGATGATGCCCCTACGGTTTAGTTTTTCAAGAATAGCAATCGCCAGGGCCGCTCCTCCCGATGGCTCGGTTCCGCTGCCTATTTCATCAATCAGGACAAGCGCGTTATCATCAACTTTATTCAAGATCTCGTTTAAATCCTTAATATGTGACGAAAAAGTGCTTAAATCCTGTTCAATTGACTGTTTATCACCTATGACGGTAAAAATCTGGCTGCAGACCGGCATACGCGTTCCGTCGTCCACCGGAATATGGAATCCGCTTTGAAACAACAGCTGCAAAAGACCAATCGTTTTTAAAGTGACGGTTTTGCCACCCGCGTTCGGTCCTGAAATAATCAGTTCGTTATTATCTTTACCGATCAGCAGATTCAATGGAACCGTGTCATTCTGAATTTTTTTCAAAAGAACGGGATGTTTGCCGTTTCTCAGGTCCCAGTAGAATTCATTGTTTACTTCCGGAGAATTAGCATTAAACTCATTGGCGTACTTTGCCTTTGCCTGAAGCGCGTCCAAATCGGTAAGTATATTAAGATTTTTAATGAGATCGGTCTGTTCTTCACGAATTGAATTAGAAAGCCGTTTTAGAATTTTTATAATCTCTTTATTTTCATCCATAAAGAGTTTTTGAATCTGATTGTTTAGATCAACCGCTTCCATGGGTTCCACAAAATATGTGGCTCCTGAACCGGACTGCCCATGGACAATTCCTTTGATTTTTGATACCGAATACTCTCTCACAGGTAGGACGAGCCGGCCGTCCCTTAAGGTAATATATTCTTCCTGCAGAAATTCAGAATTTTTTCGAATGATCCTTTGTAACCGGATATGCACTTCATTTTGAAGCTGATGAATCGCTTTTCTGATTGTTTTCAGTTCATTGCTGGCATTATCATAAATCTGACCGGATGGATCAATTGTAAATTTAAGCTGATTGAGCAGTGTCTTTTTTTCTGCCAGCCTGCCGACGATTTGTGTGAGCTCCGGATATTTATCTTTTATTTTGATAAAAAACGCGCTTATATCAGCAACGATTTCTAAAAAATTCTGTATTTTAAGACAATCTGCAATCTCCAGATAGCTGTCCGCCGGTTCAATCCGGTTCAGAAAAAGCCGTATATCCTCAAACTCCCATATGGGCAGCCCGCCATCCGCGAGATATATCTCCCGCATCTCACTGATCTGGATTAAAATTTTATTCAGCGTTACAGGATCCGTCAGCGGCTGACTATTGCTCAGACGGCTTCTGCCGGTTTCGGAAACACATTTTGATGAGATAAAATCAATGATTTTGTCATATTCGAGGGCTTGTTTAGCCTTTTCGAAGCCATATATTGTTGCCATATTTCTCTGATTAAAAATTGATTAATTTTTTTGCGGTTGAATCAGCCTGCCTAAAACCGTCAATGATCTGATCATATAATTTCTCATTACCGGGGATGAATGCAACAATAAAATTATAAATATTTGGCGCAAAACTTTTTACCGAACCGTAAACCATACTGTTTTCTTTACCGATTGCATTTAATAAAGTATTTGATCCCGGTATAAATTCGATCATTATCAGAATGATGCTTAAAACAAGGACGGTTTTTGCAAACCCGAATACCCCGCCGGCTATTTTATTGACCGGTTGAAGTAATCCTAATGTGGCAAAACTGTTTAGAAGTTTACTTAATAATCTGACGGTGAGATTCACGGCAAAAAAGAGGACAATAAAACCGATAATCCTGGCAGCGAATTCAGGGAGTGACGGAAATGATACAAGCAAGAGCTGAACTGCCGGTTGAAGATAGTAGACAGCAATAAAAAAACCGAGGATGAGTGCAACCAGAGTCATTAACTCTGTAATTAGTCCTCTGAATAATCCCCGGATAGTAAATATTGCTATTATGATGATAAGTGTGATGTCTAAATAGTTCATTATTCCTGAATTGAGAGCAGTTTCTTTACAAGATTCTGTACAATTTTGCCGTCAGCCGCGCCTTTTAGTCTGTTCATCGCCTGCCCCATTACTTTTCCCATATCTTTGACTGAGACAGCGCCGGATTCAGCGATGATGCTGGTTAAAATCTCTTCGATTTTATCTTCTGAGAGTTGCTCGGGAAGATATTTTTCTATAATGCCTATTTCCTGAAGCTCTTTATCCGCAAGATCCTGACGGTTACCCTGCTTGTATATTTCGCTGGAATCTCTGCGTTTTTTAACCGCGCTTGAAAGAACCCTGATCACATCTTCATCAGTCAGTTCAGCTTTTAATCTGATCCGTTCATCCTTAATCTGCGCAAAGACAGTGCGCAAGGTAGAGAGTTCTAATTTTCTCCCTTCCTTCAAGGCAGTCTGCATATCCTTATGAATCTTCGCGTCTAGAGCCATAACTCATCCC